>BNJT01002788.1_pt1 | contig 75381 bp, 84 predicted proteins | sample 8540491 | NCBI WGS metagenome assembly BNJT01 (sample SAMD00202455, study PRJDB9452) | human saliva metagenome | host: Homo sapiens | reverse complement strand
CCTCATGCCCTGGCGCTTATCCATTTTAATAAAGCTCCATTTGTTGTCTTAAAATACCGGTATGCCACATCAATTCCAGCGATTCCTTGCTCACTTTCAGCCATCAGTCCGTCCAAAAGCGGCCCGAATAATCAATTGCTCCTCCACGTGGTCAACTTTGCACTGTCTAAAATTAACGCTTCGCCACGATCGCATAAGCGGCAATTGTAAGGATATTTCCAATTAATGTCGATTTTCCGTCGTCACACTCCCACAAGTTATAAATTTTTAATAAAATACACCATTAAATACCCCTCTCTTTTTCTTTTTCAGCCCAACTCCACTTTGTCCTTGTCAATAACCCTGCTTGTTCTTTCGGATTCCACCGAACTTAGCGTTTCATCTATTATTTCCTCCAAAGTTACGGCCATTTGACTCCACAGCCCCTGATAACTTGGATAATCTCCCAAAGTTCTAAACTGAACCATCTAATTTCAGGCTCTTCGCCCTTCTTCTAATCTCATTCTCCATCGTCAACCATTATCGAATTTCCATCCCTTTCCATAACAGGACGTTCTGCTTCGCCGAATAAAAATTATGAAACAATCATTATATTTTCCCTTTGAATATACTCCCAAATATCCTTTTCAGTCCGATTGGAAATTGGGAAAACCTAATACTGCCTTTACCCAATTTCTGTATTTGTAAGTTCACATTCATGCTGGTTCTTAGGATCCCATGCTTGTTTGCATTCTGAATGAAAAATTCTTTCTTTTGCGACTTTTTCTTCATCTCTTCTCTGTGTAATCTTGATAAATCCATATTTATTAAGCGCTGCTTCAATGCCTGCGTTTTCGCAATATCATAAATGAAGCTCCGTGGTCAAACGGGATTAATATTTTTCAACTCCTCTTCAGGGTTAATATACTCTATCATTTTCAATCCCAAAGCTCCCTTTGCTTGCTCTTCTGTCACAATTTGCTCATTTCATAAATTTCCATCCAGTATTCACATGGACGGAAAGGCGGCTTTTCAGGGATAAAATGCGCTGTCGCCGTCATGCGGCCATAACCGAGCTATCCTTGCCAGTTGAATACAACGCATGACAGGATTCTCGCGTTCAGCACGCAACTTCCAGATAATATATCTTCGCTTCCGCTTCCAGTTCATCTAGTAAATGAGATAATTCATTCATATATAAATCTACCCTTTCTATGTTTCGTTAAATTTTATCAATATTGTTCGCATCTTTCCTGTTTGTATCGGTGCTCTACCTCGACAGTTCCGTCTCTCTCAATAATCCATTTTCAAAATATCTCCCTTCCTTCCCTTAGTCGTCATTGTGCTTCCATTTCCGCCAATATCTGCCCCAGGAAAAATGAAATTGCCTGAACTGGGCATTCCTTAACGTCAGAAACACGACCCAACAGTCTTTTGGATACTGCATAACCGCTTTTCAATTTTCATGTCATCCACTCTGCATTTTCGAATTGAAAAGTCCCCGGACACACCAGCGTACACTTTGTACATCCTACACACACATACGGATCAGTACTATGCTCATATTTCTCCTCCTGCAACAATTTCCTCATAAATACTTCCAGATTCTCCGTTAACTAACCTCAATTCACATATTTAAAATAGTTTTCGTCCAGTTTTCAGGATAATCCGATTTTCATTGAAGCGAATGCCGTCTCGTTTCCTTCCTGGAGATGGCAATTAGTGATTTACACTATCGGTCTCTCTCTCGCTCGTGGCAGACATTAAATCGACGTGCATATTTTCTGCCGACTCTCATCAGAAAGCTCTATAAGCTGATCAATTTTTCTGTCCGCTAATTTTCCATTTTGCTTTTCGTCCAAATAGATGGTTGCTGGCATTGAGATTCCACCTGCATATTCATCCATATAATGCATTCCTTCTTCCATATCTTCCGTTGAAAATCTTTTGGCTTCTGTATTTCTTATTTTTCATACTGATGATTAATAATTTGGTGTTCGTCCAAAGAAGTTCTCCCACATCCATCAATTTTTCCTGAGTGATATTTTCATCAGCCTAACTGTGGAAATCATGTCGAGCTAGCCGCCAATTTCACCTTCAGTCAATGCACCAACGGCAACATGTTCTGCCGGACTGCCTCCAGCTACATCTCCTCTTAGCATAAAGCCCCATTAGTGTGGTTTCTCTGTTCGTATGTCACCCAAAAGTAAGCACAGCAGCCTCCGACAATATGCGGCTCTGTCCTTCAATTTCAACATCCTGCTCGGTGCTTCGGATAACTCCGCTTTTCAATCCATTTCAATGTCCTGACTTAGCGGCCATATTCAGTAGAGCCAACACCTTTAGCAAATTTTCACTTTCTTCTTCGCTAATTCCACTTGTCTGCCAGTAACAAGGATCCATTTCAAGCTGATTTTTCTCTCACAGTTCCATAAGCTTACACGCTCACTCGTTGTAAAGCCCGTATTTATCCTCATAAACAACCCCTCTTAGTTTTACTGCTTTGCTCCAACTCCTGAGCAATAGTTTTCCAACTGGCGCCAGTGTGCCAATCACTTACATCTCAAGCAATAAATCTCATTTCAAAATGTTGTCATTTCTGCTCCAGCCAAAATTCCCATCGCATATCCCGCCCCTGTGTTAAATGTGCGGATACCACATCTTATGCCTAGCAATCCAGGATTAATGAGGCTTATAAAGTCCAGTGACTCCTCCAGAGTTGAAATTATCCTCAGCCCTAATCGCAATAGCTTCTTCTATAGAAAATCCAATGACTCCATAAACTTTCCCGTCCTTCACAAAGCAAATCAGCGTAGTAATAGCGTATTCAGAAACTCTCACATGTCTGTCTTTTCACAGCAGCATCATAGTATCGGCTTGAAAATTTTCTCCATTTATCTTTATATTGTTCTATTTCCACGATGCAACATACTCTCCATGCATCCTTCAATCACAAGCAGCTTTTCCACTTCAACGTGATCTCATTACGTCTATTCGCGACGGTATTAACAAATCACGTGCCCGTACAATTTACACTGGCATCTTTTGCTAGCGCAATCACACATATCACTGTGGCGCACGTCCTTTTTCACGGTATGCGCATTTGTTACGCGTTAATCCCCATGAAGATATGCACACCCGCTCCTCTTAATATTCGCCTTCTCTGCCACAATTACCAGGTAAATCAGCTGCCCGACGTAATATTGCGTATAACGTCCGGCGGTTCCCCCACCGGCAATCAATACATCCGTTTTCCAGATTCGCTATTTCAAGTTTTCTTTTTCTTTGTTGTATTTGTGCATCAGCCTTATTCTCTGCCATAAAATTACCTCACAACCTACATCTATTTTGGCTTATTCTATATGACTTACTTTTTATAATTTCCTGTTATAGATTATTGTTATTAAAATCTCTTTCCTATAATATACTTTCTTTTCCTAAAGCGTAAAGGATCAATCGCCATCCCTTTATAATCCTTTGTCTATGACATTTTTGATTTAGATTACTCAAACTGTATATTTAATTAAAATTATTATTAATCCAAATAAATATTTCTATAAGTTCAAAGACAAATTAACTTATATATATATTATGTAATAAAATAACGACATCATTTTGATCTCTGTATTTTCATTTTCACAATTTCCACTTCCTCATTTTTCCGAAGGCATGGGCACATTCGAGATATTGACTTCAACTTCTCCCCACCAGATACAGCTATCTTTTCTTCCATTTGGACGTTTCCTTTTATTAAAGTGCTGTTTGTTGTAATTTCCACTTCTTTTCCACGAAACAATGTATATTTAACAATTCCGTTTTCTGTGAAGTTGAATATCTAAATCCTTCATTTGCCTTTATAACACACGTACGTCGATCGGATTATTGCTTTTTGTCCATTTTTCAAGTTTCTGCAAAACAACTAGAAATCTGGAGCCATAGTATTTCCAGATTCTATTGGGTTTCCCATAAATTATGGCTATCAAATGCTGTTTTGGGATTGGAATAAACTCTCTTTTGGACCTCCAATTTGTTCGATTCTTCCTTTTATACGTTATCAATGATTTCATCTGCGACTTCTATTGCCTCTTCCTGGTCGTGCGTTACGAAAATGCTCGTAATTCCTACTTTATCAATTGCTTTCACCTGCTGACCAGTTCCGGAAGTTCCTGCCTAACTTTAGCGTCAATTAGCGCGAAAGGCTCATTCAACAGCAATCATCGGATTGCTAATGCCCTTTGCAAATGCCACTGCTGCCGCTGTCCTCCCTGGGAGCTGGTTTGGATACCGTTTTCAAGCCCTTTTATAATTCACAAGCTCCACTGCAGCTTCTTTCCGCGCATGTTCCTTTATAATGGACTTTTTCACTTTTGCAATTTTCAACCCAACGCACGTATTGTCAAACACGAGTCATGTACCGAAATGACATGATACACGAAAAACAAAGCCAATTCTTTTGCTTGGAGAAATGTTATTTCACAACTTTTCCGTCAATTATAATCCTCCCAGCTATCAGGTGTTTCCAGCTCCCGCAATCATCTCGCATTGCAAAGGTGTGGATTTTCCACTTCCGCCCAGTCTAGCAAAGCCCACCAGCTTTCCTTACTCAATGCCTAAGGGTACTATTGTCTGACGCTTTGCCTTAGCTATTGTACATTTTGTTAATATTTTTAGTTCCACATACATTCATCTACCGCGCTCTTTCCGCATAGCTTCAGCTTTTACGGAAATCATTGAAATCAACTTCACTTCAAGTTCAAAATTCGCGCATGTACTCTCATCGCCTCATACCCAACCTTTCCTCATGTACAAACTCTTCAAATTCAATGTTTTCCTCTTTTATGATATTTGCAACGTCCTCAAGAAAGCATGCAATTTTACTTTGCCTTTATTTCTCCCACGATTTCATCCAGCTTGACAGTTTTACCTGCCAAATTCCTCACCTCTTGCTTTTAAAGTGCAAAGTATTCTCCGTCTCTTCTTCCGCTAAACTCAAGTTTTCAGCTATCTGCGGTGTCGCACTGGGAATTTGGACATCCAGCAATCTTTATTTGTGGCAAAGTACATCGTAGGCTCCCTCCTCATTTTCAAAAATATTTATATATAGTCCAGCATCCGGCGGAGTATCTAAAATTCCAACATTACAAGTTGTACTCCCAATATCATGAGAGTATGAATTATTCCGTTTTCGTCATAATATTCTTCCATAATTTCTTTTAATTTTAATAAATCTTCTCAATCCTCGAACTGTAATAATACTTTTGAAAACTTGTAAGTTTTCACTCAACTTTATAATCAAGGCTTTTTACAAACTTAATTTAATTTTTCTCCATCTTCCTTGCAGAATATTTCCTACGCGCAGGTCTTAAATACTGCTCCATATTCTCCTTTTGCTTGCATTTTCTGCCACGATATTTCTTTTCACTTTTTATAAATCATCATCTTTTAATGCTTTTCGTCTGTATTTTTCTCCATTAGAAAATGCTTACTATTTTCCAGCTCTTTTTCTTTATCTAGAAATTTCTCTCTCATCTAGCAATTTCTCGTATAAACTCTAAGGCTATCCACCATTTTCGGCATGAAACATCAGATATATTATTCGTTACACAGTGTTCTAAAGACTCTTTCAAATTATAGCGTTAAACATAACGAAGCCTTGCTCTCGCACGAATTTTACGGTTTCCATGGATCATTAAATACATTTCTTATTGCATACGAATATAATACAGAAATTCATCTTCGCGATAAATTCCCTTTAAAATAATGGCATTAGTTGAGATTGGTCCACTCACTTCCGCCAACATAGACCGCAATCCCTCCATCGGATGACTGTCATTGAAATCCGATCTGTCATTTATTTTTGCATACAGCGAATTTTCTTCCTTATTTCCGAAAAAGCAATTTTATATTTTTCTTGGCAAATGCATAAATTCACGTCCATTTAAAACATAATCTGTCTGACACTTTACAGCAGGCGGGGCGTCAAAAACTTTCTTCTTCGAAACGGTATGTTCTCGGGAGTACTACCGCTCTTGTCGAATCTCCGCAAGTTGCTTTCGTATCCTCTTTTGAAATAGCCTCTAATAAAGTCTACGCAAATTTTCTTTTCTATTCCGTACACTGAAAATCTTGTCTCTGTCGTAAGATGAAACTTTTATCACAATACTTTCTGCACAACATCCAGCAAATACTCAAAGTCCTCAATGTCAATTTTACTTTTCTTATCGAGGTCTTTATCATATACGTCCCTCTTCCTTCTGTATAGGAATTACCAAATGAAGTCCTAACTTATCTCCACCCTTCTCCTTTTTCAGGGATCGGTTAAAGCCTCCCTTGCCAGACTTATAATGCAACTCTCCAGCTCTCTCTCTCTCTCAGCCTCCCTTAATCCTTGATTCTTTCATAATTATTCAATTTTCATATTCGACATTCTCTTCTTCACAAACCAAAAATTCCACCATCTCTGTTGCCGCATACAAGTCTGTTTTAACATTTTTGAAAACTTCCATAATTAATATTATTTTGATATACAAAATATATTAGAATTATCCACAAATTTTGTAACACTCTCAATCATAATTCTTACTGGCTATTTTACAAATCATCCGGCAATATAATTTTACATACATACTGCAAACAAGCAACAGTATTCAAAAGATAATTTCTGACAAAAAGATTTTAAACCCGTATTTCATTTATTTTCGAGTTGCTTATCGGATTTAAATCAAAAACTTAATCCTGAAATAACAACCTCCCAGCAATAATTTGAATATTTTTATGTTTGTTTCTTTTCTATTAGATAGATATGTACACCTAAAGTTAATATATATATTCTAATCTTCAATTTTAATAAAATCCAACTTCTGTCAAATCGTAAATTATTTTCAGTATACTTCAAAGCGAAAACATTTGCTTATTTGTCGATTTTGGTATATAGATGTAAGATAACTTAGAAAATTTGGTTCATTCAACAAAAATCTGCTTTTTAGTTATTATTCAAAAATACTTTTGAGGTGATTATAAAAATGAGAAAAATAACATTACTTTTTATGACATTAATCTTATTTAATTTGTCATTTTGGCTGGGAGACACTGCTTTTTACATTTTCAAGGATTCAGTCCAGTTTCCTCCAAGTGTCGCAAGATCCACAAAAAGAGTTAAGGCATTGAAAATCAAGAGTTTATACCCAATGTTCTTTTGGTAGAAACGGAGATGTTACTAAAAATATGAATAAGAACATGGAGAAATTTATTTCGACTACAAGTCTTCAAGAAACAAAAATTTACACAGTCACTTCTGAAATTAAAAGGTGACAACAGTTCATTCGTAAGCGTCCTGTTCACAGTTGAAGAAAAAGATACTAAAACTGGTGAAAAATAAAATCCTATGATGGAATTTCATTTTAATGTAAAAGATGGAAAGCATTAAAATTAAAAGATATTCTTTGAAGGACGGATTTGAAAATGCATTGACTGATGCTGTCAATGACAAGTTCAGACAGTTTGACTGCCCTCAGGTAGATAGATTCGACGCCGTTTCCAAAACAGAACTTCTACAGACAATGACTCATTGGTTCTAATATATAATCAGGAGAAGGGACAAATTTTTGCTGACGGACAAGTATTTATTCCATTCACATTGACTGATTTAATAGGAATCTTTTGAGATAAGTACATTTTTATATCATAAAAATACACTGAAAACAAATATTACTTTATTATACAGTGTATGCTTTATGTTTGTCGCTTTTCATCATAATTTCTTTTCCAGTATCATTAGCCTTTGCTCCAATTGGCCGGATAAAATGGTACATGCCCCGTTTGAAATTTTTACAATTGGGCTATTTAATCTTCCAGTTGTCATAAACACACTTCATCATTGTCATATCTGTCGGATCGACTGCTTGGGATTTTTAAAGTCCCCCAGGATATTCTAAAGCTTGTCAAACTTTCCAGCTAGTTTTCAGCTGTTTTAACATTCTATCAACACGGTAGCTCGCTTTCATTTGTTTCTTCAGTACAATATTTTCCATCTGTATTGATTTCTGATCCGTTCCAAGGGTCGCAACCACAAGAGACAGGTTCCTCCACTCCTTCCGCTTCCACGTCCACTTTTTCATAATTGTGTAGTATCGTCAAAGCTCAGCAAATTATATGATCCTAAACTACTAAAAAGCTTTAATAAAGGCATTTTCCGTAACTGGTGGTATATTTTTCATATTGTCTCGACTATAGGTCCATGAAATGTTACTAGTCCTGTCTTTTCATTGATTGCAAGCAGTAAAAGCAGTGTTGTCGCTACATCCTGAAATAATTTTCGGATTTTCTTGATTACATCATAATTTAACTTATCCACAATCCTCGTTCCACCATAACCTCCACGCACTGCAAAAATCGCATTGATATTAGGGTTTTGCAAACATATCATTTGCTATCTTTTGCTGCCCTCACATTGTCCAGTCCCTCCAAACCCATACCATTCTTTGAAGACGATTGCCCGTGTAAACAACATTAAACTCTGCTTTTCAAATATTCCACTTCCGCATAAGCTATATTTTCATTAGTATCGGTTTGGCAGGCGCTGATTAATCCAATTTGTATCTCCTGGCTGAACAGCCCTTTGGGCATGATACTGTCGATTTGTGGTTATGATTTTGATCAGATGCAGTCACCAGTCTCTTTTCTTGCAGGCGGATAGGCGCTTTTCTTTGCTGTCCTGTACGCAGCCGTGCACGCAATGTCATCAGGCGTCACCAGCTGCATCCTAGTGTTATCAGTTATTCCGCCTTGTTTATTGTACTCACCTCCTATGCTTTTTGAACTCCTTCGAAAACTGCAGATTGGAAGAATACGCCACTTCAAAGCAGTTCCATTGCACTACAATTTTTCTATAGCAATCTACTCCCAGCTAAAAAGTTGTGGATGCCTTGCCTAATTATATCAAATAATTCTGTAGTTCACGATTTGGTTTACCAATTTATTGCCTCATAGCCTGAACTTGTTTCAAAATTTCTGTGAGAAGCTCCGTTTGCTTTGTTGTTTACTGCTTCCTGTGTAAAATTTTAACTGCTTCAGCTCCTTGTCCTGCGTGGCATCGTCCCAAAACAACTTTTGCGACTGTTGTCCTTGTCTTTCAGTATAGCTTTTTGTAAATATTTTTCGACAACGCTCCTGCTCCAACTCCTCCAAGTTGTAAGTTCCACTTTGTCTCGTTTGCTTAACTTTTGGCCCAGTTTTAACTGGCTGTAAATTGAATTTAATTTTGCAGTATTGTTTTGCACTTCATAAATTCTAACACAAAATTTTTGCACTTTGTATTCTTCTTAGGTTCTGCGTTTGACTACAGTTTTGCTAAGTAATATTCCTCAGCTTTTTGCAGGGTTATTTTGCTTTTGAGGTAGAAAAGTACCTAGCATTCCTAAGATTTGTCCGTGTTTTTACCTTTCTTTAATGCGCATGTATTCATTTCTTAAAAGATATTTTTCAGCCTGTGAAGGATCGTTTATCGCAATCTCAGCCAGCAGGATTCCAGCAGCACCATTTACACGGTCACCCGCTCCTGTGTATGCTTTTCTGCAGGTATGTCTTAGCTTGCGCAGCTGTTATCTTTTTGTCATAGTATCGCCCAATATTGTAGTTTACTTCAGCAACAAAGTTCCTTTGTTTCAGTAGACTGTACAGCTTTGTTATATCTTGCAGTACTGCTTTGACGTTGTTGTTGTCAAAATAGAAGATAATTAGCTTGATGTAACATCGGCATTTGTTCCTCCTGATTTTTCATCTGTCCATAAAATATATTTTCAGCTTCAGCCTTGTCCTGAATTCCCACCTAAATACAGAATCTTGCCGACACTTCAACAGCTTGGGAGTAGTTGATTGTCCATTTTCCCCAGCTCGCCTTGTAAATAAGGTTTTGCTATGAGATACTTTTATTTGTCAGCCAGTAATATGCCCTAGATCAAGATTGCTTTCTGCCAGTAAGCTGCGATCTGTTCCTTGCAACTCCTTCAATACTTTTTACTGCTTCAGCTACTTTTTCTCTCCTGCCAGTTTTACCGCTTTTCATAATCTCGATTTTCCATCAGCAAAATGAAATTGCCCTGTTACTAATTGCTCCCTATTAGTACAAATCATTGTTCCTCCTAAATTATATTTATCTCTCATTGGATATTTGCTATTTTAATTGTTATTGTATCACTTATAAATTTGATTTCACTTTATAAAAGTGATGTAAAATAATTTAATATGCTCTTTTTATATATATTTTCTATGCTAAATATTTCTCAGTGCGTCAACTAATTCTGTTTGTTTTTGAGTGCGGTTTTTGCATCTACTCCTTCCTATGATTCTTTGCGGAGTGTTCCCTGCCACAACCACTCCCTTTCAGGCACGTTTTCCGTAACAATCGCCCCAGTCGCAACAACCGAGCCTCTTTCCTCTCTTACACCTTCCAGTACAACGGCATTCGCTCCACAACTACATCGTCTTCAATAATTACCGTCGCTGAAGAAGCGACTCAATAACTCCTGCAAGCACGGCTCCCGCACCTATATGGCAATTTTACCAACTCTTTTGCACGTCCACCGTACAACGTTCATATCAATCATTGTCCCTTCGCCAATTTCCAGGCGCCAATATTTATAACAGCTCCCATCTATCAACAGCCCTCTCCCCACTGCTTACTTTTATCACGAATAAACACTCAGGCTCAATTCTTGCATTATATTTTTAATATCAAGCGCCGGAACACCGAGAGTCTTCTTCAGTCATTTTTCAGATAATAATTAGGTAAGATTATTTCTCACTAATAATTTTTCAATTTCTTCCCCAATCTCCAAAAACTACCTTTTAACCCTTCTCTTTTCCCTATTACTTTACAAGAATAAGCATTTTATGTGTCTTCATCCTGTATAAAGTTCCACAGGTGTCATCTTCTTGCATCAGCAATGCATTGAATAATCGCCCTTTGATTTCTCCAATTCTGTCATTCTACTCCTATTTTATTTTTGCATATTATGATAATCATCGTACTTTCCGTATTTTAGCATTTTTCTAATTTTTACAACTGTAATTTATAATCTTTATAAATATTATCATCTTTTCTAAACTTATTAATAATAAAATTTGAAAAGTATTATTAAATCTAATCTCAAAAGTTTAATTAAAATTTTATAAATTCGTATTTTATACTAAGATTCCATTTATAAAAGTAAAATTCTATAATAGTAATTTGATAGACTTGTTAAAATGACTTTAATTTCATAAGTTTTTGACTAGTAATCCTTTTATTTTATTATAAATTTGTGATACATCACATAATATTATTAATTTTTATGATATAATCTCACGATGGATTATTTTTCAATGTTTTAAAATTAGAGTTAAAATATATTATGCAATTATTTTGAAACTAAAGCTCTTTAAAATAAAATATCGTCATAAAGGAGATTAATATGTTTAGTTTAGATGATACACTTATGCAGGTATAAATCAACATCCGAGGCTTTGGATACGCAAATGGATTTGGAGCAATTAAAAATAAGCATGATACTTGAGGTTATGAGGACATTAAATTGAGAAACGGCACTTATGTCAGATAATCCAAAGGGACTTGTTTATCGAAAAGCTGAGCAAACATGCACACGTGCCAAGACGTTGATGTATTACTACTCGATGAAAGCAAAGCTGATGAAAATAGTGACCGATAATTGAAGGAGTTCAAGCCTTGCCCTTACCAGAATGCCGTACTACACTTAGAAAGGTATAAAAGACTGGAAGTACGAACCAGAACGAGGAAAACGATTATACTATCTTCCTTACACCTTTATCAGCAAATTTAGGGCTTGACTCGGGTTGTAGAAAAGTTAAGACAGGTAATCCTGACAAAGATTTCTTGGATATATTGCTTTCGGCTGGATTTGAGCTGTTTTTGATAAAATTTGATGGGACAATATAGGAAAATGGTATTTTTGAAACACACCTTGAAAATATGAATAAAAGATTTCTGTAACGAAACTATTGACTTGCAGGGATCCTAAAAGCGTTATGCAATAATGGGAGTTGTGCCAGCAATATTTTTGATAAATAAGACTTCTTTAGGAGATAGAAAAGCACCGAAACTTGGGCAGACTTGTTAAATGAAGAATTTGAAGACTCCAGTTGCATTGCCAATGGCTGATTTGGACTTATTTAACGCTCTTCTTGCAAAAATCTTTACAAGGATTTCGGAATGGATGGGATACATAAACTGGCACGTTCATACAAAAGCCTGCATCCAGCTCAAATCGTAAGGCTAGAACTCGAACGCCGAGCACATCTGCTGTCAGCATTATTCCATACTTCTTTTTCGCAAATGATTGATGGAACAGGAGATTTGGAGGCTGTATGGCTAAGATGGAGCTTTTAGCTGCCCAATATGTATGATTACAAAAATCTAAGGCAGATAAAATCAAGCCATTTATGGACTTATTCATGTCAAAGTGAAATTGGAACAATCTGCAAACGGAAAATTCCATCAACAAATCAAATGTGGATAACCATTTTAGAAGAACATCAAATTTCAAATGGATTGGCTGGGACTACATTTATAGCCATGATATTGGAAAAATTATTCGTAGAATGTGAAGATGAATTTAATAATGATGTACAAAAAGCCTTGCCATTAAAATTTAAAAAGAATAAAAAGGAGAGATAACTATAGAATTTAATAATATTTTCAGGCCCACCATCATCAGGAAAAACAAGCGTTATTCTAAAAACAGTAGAAGCTTTAAAATCACAAGGGATGTCAGTTGGAGTGGTAAAATTCGACTGCCTTTACACAGATGATGACAAATTATACGCAAAAAGCAGGAATCCCAGTAAAAAGGAATTTCAGGTGCATTATGTCCGTACATATTTCTTCGTATCAAATATCGAGGAAGTCGTGCAATGGGGAAATAGCCTCGGGCTTTCAATATTAATTACAGAATCAGCGAGCCTTTGCAACAGATGTTTCGCCATATATCAAGGACATCAAGGAGTCTGATGTGATTGACAATTTATCAGATTAATACACCTAAAAGATTGGGCCATTATTAAAAAGTCACTGATATTGTGATTATTACAAAGGGACATTGTTTCGCAAGCTGAACGTGAGAGTTTTGCCTCACGTGTGAACTCTGTAAATCCAGCTGTAACAATGCGTTAATGGGCTTACTGGACGGGAGCGTACGAGATTAAGTACACTTCTTTACGAAAAGAACTGGAGAATAGACGGCGTTCAAGGAATGGAACTTAGATTTCAATGCCATCGGCACTCTGCTCTTACTGCTTAGGAGAAAAAAGAGAATCGGTGAAAAATACGGATGGGTAATGTCCGAAAAATGAATTTGCAGCAATATAGATAAAAATAATAAAAAGGATATGAAAAACAACGATTTAATAAATAAATTGACTATTAGTGAACTTAGCAACAAATATCCCTTTGCAGAAAACTACTGAAAACCCACTTGCCTGTGGAAACTTTCAGGATAAGACATTTCACGAGTTCATCGTAACTTTTGCAGAAAGATAAAATCGAGGACTTTGCACTGGATGTGGAAAAATTGAGAGAAAGCCTTGATGACTACATTGAACAGATGAAACTTTTTGGGAATGGAAGAGGAAAATTCGATTGATATACTTACAATTGTCGCTGGGCAAGATAAATCGGGAATAAAGAGGATTTGAGCGACTTTGATATTCATAAATCAGAAATTGTTCCATTGTTTGGGCACTACAGGCTCTGAAAATCAAGACTTCTTGCCGACATCGAATGGACTGCCCGGAAAGACGCTCCAACACAGCGTCAAATCCTTATAAACGGTGAACTTCGTATCAAAAATGGCGTTATTCCTCAAACAACAAATTAGTCGCACAGCTATCACAAAACATGAATTTCGTTATGGATTTATCAGTAAAGGAATTTCTGAGAACTGCACGCTCAAAAGCCGAATGATTGAAAACATTGACGAAACTGTGGAAAAATCATTACCATGCCGAAACAATGCGGCTGAGAGGCAATTTGACTGCGACCACTGCAATCACAGCCCTAAGTGGTGGACAATCCGTGCTTTAATGATTGCTGACACAGCCATTTTTAAGTTCATCTCCAATTGTCCTAATTGACGAAATCGAAAATGCAGGAATTGACAGGAAAAAGCCTTGGAATTGCTTGTTTCATCAGACAAAATCGTATTAATGGCAACACACGACCAACATTGGCACTAATAGCAGACAAACGAATTATAATAAAAATGGTGGAATCAGTAAAATTATTACAACAAGCCCTGAAGAAAAGAAAATTTTGAAAACTGGATGAAATGGATGATATTATTCAAAAATGAAGTGATTTGAGAAAAGGTGAAATTTTAAAAAGTGATTTTTAATCAAGAAATTTGTTTTTGAAAATTAATAATACAAAAGTAAATTAGGGAGAAATATTCAGAATTTGTTTATTTTCTCCCTTTTGAGATGAGAGAATAAAAAGAACTGAAACAACTGGAGATTTGAAAAATTGATCGAAAAATGAAGATAAAGTTCATGTTACACAATATTAAGCCATAGCGTTTGTTAAATCGTTTTTGGGTACATATTATCCTACCTGATGCAAAATGTTATAGGACTAATATGAGCCTATTTCTTATAAACCAAAAATAACCGCTGTCTTTTACAACAACGATTATTTTAAAAATTTAGTTTTATTTTTATGTTAACTTTTAGTTTTTAATAATTTCTCCATTTTTCCAGGCCAATAGTGATTTATACTCATTGCCTCAATATGTTTTTCTACACTTTCTTCTCCTTCTTTTAATTTTTCTTCTAATTCATCTACTTCTTTTAATATAACATTATAAAAGTCATATGCTTTTTCTTCATCGGAAGTTTATTGTATTCTTCTACTTACTTTATCTATATTCTCCTGTATTTTTGAATATAAACTTTGCAAAAGTAGTCGCTCTGAACAAATATTTATAAATGTCAGACGACAAAATACTTTCTATCATTTTCTACTACTTCTTCAGTATCTAAATCTTCATATAAACCAAGGAATTATATTTTATTTTCTATTTCTCTAAAATACTTTTTCATCCCTTTTCCATCTTTTTCTTCTCCGTCCAAATCTACAAATTCTGTCTGACCACCATTTCCTATAGAATTTTTTCATTATATAACTATATATCGGTATTATTGCATATTCTACTCTTAATTCATGATAATATCTGAAAAACCTATATATTCAAATAATCCTAGTTTATTTAATTTAAAAATCTCCCTGTTCCTTTCTTTTTATATCCAGAAATCTTTCATAGGCTTATTAAAAATTTCTTTTAAAATATTTCTTATATAGTTCATTATATTCTTTTTGTTGATAATTCTTCCATTTCTTCTTCCTTTCTATTTCCATATTGTTATATCGATTTTTATTGTTCCATTAGATTTTTCAATTATTTTCTGGATTATTTTTGTTCTTGTGAATATAAAATACCTTGTCCTCTAACATCAATAATAATATTTTGTCTTGTTCCAACAGGTAGTTCGTTTTTCTCATACCCTTGTTCTACTATAGTTTTTAACCATACTAATCTATTATACCATATTTGATTTATAAATTCATCTGGAGTTTCATTAAATTTTATATTTCCAAATTTTTCCTTTTATTTTCTTCCTCAGAAACATTGAATCGAATATCAGTATTGTCTATATAAAAATACCCTGAACATCTTTTTCTTCTTTAATCTGTCCCATCAAAATGTCCAATATAATAATTAGATAATTCAGAGAATCTATCTACAAACTTGCAGTTATCATTATTTTCTGTAGTTAATCCTAATTTATCATTCATCAATAATTCCACTTTATCGTCTTCAAGTATTCCATATTTCTGAATAATATAATCATCATTTATATGGTATGCCATTTTATATATTGTTTGCTTGGCATCATGGTAATAATGTAACTGAATAGCACATACAACAGCAATAAACATTAAAATCCCAAAAGCCTAGTGATACAACGCTTTTCATTCTTTAAACTCCTCTATTTAATTAATTTATTTTTCCAGCCTTTCCTTTTTAAAAATTTCAATACTTCTTTTCTCTATTTTTAAATGTTTCTTGATAAATATAATTGGGAAAAATGTAATAACTAATATAAGCAATGATGAAATATAGACTCACGTGAGATATAAATCGACATTACTCCACTTGGAATTTTCAAAAATAATCATTGAAAGGTTAGACTGCATTAGCACAATCTACTGCGACATTAACGAAGCCTTTTTCAGAAAAAGTACAGTCAGAATGGAATGTGGCATTGTGGAAGCTAAAAATAATAGTAAAAAGTGCTTATATAGTGGCTTTGGTATTTTTATCTATAAGATTCATTATTTTTACCACCTTTCCAATCCATTTTATCTTTTAATAATTTTTCGATTTCCCTGTATTTCTGATTTTTACCATTACGGGTTTGTCGGGGAATTATACCTTTCAATCAATTTTTGCCTCTAAGGCAGGATTTAAACAATTTTTCTAAAAGTAGGTTTATGTACTAAATTTAATCTTTCCATAATTTCTGTTGCTGATAAAACATTATCTCCAAGGACACTAAGTAATTTTTCAACTGGATAGTATGATCAGCTATCTTGTACGGTTACTTGGTCGTTATCTTGGTCGGTTATTCTTTCAGAAGTTTTAATTTCTTTTTAAACTATCGTTTATAATTTTGAGCATAAACTCTACAAATATTGTACTTTCACACTTCTTTTTATCAGCTATTGCAAGAGTATCATAATATTCTTTCTGTCGTTCTATCAATTCCTCTATTGGAAGCCAAAAATATCCATTGCCCAAGCAGTAAAGTATGCCACATTCTTCCAATACGACCATTTCCATCTGAAAATGGATGGATAAATTCAAATTCATAATGAAAAACAGCACTTTTAATCAATGGATGTACAGAAGAGTCTTGTACCATGAAATTAAACTGCTTATATGCTTAGGTACTAAATCTGCTGGCGAGCAATATGTACAACCTTTCTTCCAGCTAAAAAATACCAACCCCTTGAGAACGAAATTTACCATTTTCCTTAACCAGCCCATTCATCATCAATCTATGAGCATTCAATAAATCCTTTACTGAAAATGGATTTAACTTAGTTAATAATTCATACGCTTCATAAGCATTCTTTACTTCTTTTTATTTCATTAGGTTTCTAAAACTCTTTTTCCCATCCAATATGCAAAGAAACATACTTGTTTCCAGCGAGGAGAAATTATGTTCAATAGCAAGTAGAAGAATGAATTGTTTTTATTCTGTTTTCTCTCCTTAAATGTGGATTTGAAATTTTTCCCTGGAAAAATAGACATTCTCTATTTCTTCACTTATTTCACCTATAATACTGTCATTTTTCAGTTATTTGAAAAGGTGGCTTGTAATTATTCAATTTTTAAATACCTCCTATTTTTCTAGAATTTTTCCAATTAAATTACAACAACAAATCAAATCTTCTTACCCACAATATAAAAATCTATGAATTCTTCCTTCCACTGCTCCATTTTGACTCAATTATTTCCTGTACTTTATACAAATTGTCAAGATAAAACTTTCGACTGAAAAATTTGGAAATTCCATTCGATAATTTTTGCAAACCATACAAGAGCTCCTGTATCAAAAAACTTTTATTGGTTGTAAATGTTTCCCCACTTTCTAATATTTCAAATCCTTTGTTCAGAAATTTCCTGCTGATTTAATATTGAGATAATGCTCAGCGTACGTGTAAATCTTTATATTTAGGTAGTAATATTTCGACAAGTTCCCTATCATTTTCTAGCCCCTACCTGCTGTGTAATAAAAATTCCATCTTTTTCAAGACTCTTTAATTCTGCTGGCATTATAAGCCCCATGCCGATTGGTAATTATGTCAAAATATTCATTTTCAAAAGGGAGTTTTTTCATCTCCATCCGCTTCTTTAAAATCTATTCCCAATGGCAAGCATACTTTTACACAGTTCAACATTTGGCTGATAACCTTCGATTGCTGATGTGTTATGTTTTGGATGATTTAATGAAAGCAAAAACTCTCCACCGCCTGTTTTCCATATCCAACATTTCATATTATTTTAAGATACTTATTTATGACTGTTCTAAAATCCCAAGGTAAATTTTCCCTCTTCTGAATAACGTCCATAAATATGAGATCAGCCGTGTATATGTGCCCATTTTTCTTCTTTTTCAGCCACTCTCTTCCTTTAATTTATTTTTATCCATATGTTTCCTTTTTAATAAATTTCCTAAATAGTTTCCTTAAACATTATAATAAACACCGCAACCAGTGAAAATGCAGCAAAGCAAAGCAATGCTCCTATACCGTATATTTTTACTAAAAACTACACAAAGCATTGCTCCAACAAAGAAAATCCATCTAATCCCAAATATCTCGAAATTCTCATATACGACTTGTTTTCTGTATTTATATATTTAAATAAATTCTCCATTCACTTCGTAAATTCCCAGTACACATTGTTGTCGCTCACTGCCAGTCCCTAATTTTTCTAAATCCTTGATATATGAATTAGGCAATGAACGACATAATCATATTTACAACAATATTCCAATTTCCACTTGGAATGAAACTGAAATAAAAACATTATTATAACTTGGTAAAATATAACAATCTCGCCATCTAAAAATTCTATGTTTTTCACTTTCACTCTAATAAAATTCAGTAATAATATTCCAAATGTGAAAACTAGAATAGGCATAAAAATAATTAAAAGGCTTTTCAAAATCTCCTTGTGAAATTTATAGCGCAGATAAACAACATTTCCTGTCTGTGCATTAGCAAGCACCTTTTCCACGTGTAGCAAAAGTATATGCATCACGCATAAATCCCCCAACCATGCACGCTATCATTCCTAATCTAAATGTCTCGGCGGATACTCCTCTCCGTTATCTTTTTATTCTTTTTACCCATTTTACTTCACTCCTTTTTTATGAACTTCGTATTTTTATCCAATGATTTAATTTTATAATATTTATTAACAAAAGCTACTTTTCTAAAATATCAATTTATAGCCAACTCCCCAAATTGTCTTAATATTCCATTTCTCATGCTTATAATTGTCAAGTTTTTGCACAGAAGACCTTTTTATATGCGTATCAACAGTACGGCTTTCTCCAAAAATAGTCAAAATCCCCATATCAAGTCCAGCAAATTTTCTCTTGTAAAACTTTTAGTTCTGATTTGTTGCTAAAGTCCATAAAATCTCTATTTCTTTTCTTAGTCCAACGAAATTATTTCATCGTTTATCTTTACCGTAAAAATTATTCAAATCAATCTCAAGATTCTAAATGTGAAAATTTTGCACTTTCATCATTTTTAGGTGTTATTCTACGTAAAGTGCATTTATTCTGCAATTATTTCTCCTGGCGAGAAAGGTTTTACTATATAATCATCTGCTCCTATTTCCAGTCCCATTATTTCTCTCTACAATCTTCCCCACGTGCTGTAATCAGTTTATAATCGGAACATTTGAAAAAGTACGCACCTCTCTGCATACATCAAAACCATCCTTTTAAGCATCATTACATCCAAAAGTACTATATCAAACTCATTTTCTTCAATTTCCTTTTAACGCTACTTCCCCATCAAATACAGTACTGACGTAAAATTATGCAGTATTCTGACAGTATCGAAACAATTTTAGTTTATTATCGTCTGCAATTAATACTTTATACATATTTATCCTCTCTTTTTATTTTTATTCTTATAAAAATTTTATCATAATTTCTTTGATACAAATATTAAATTTTATTTGACAAAAATAATGATCGGTATAATGTAATCAAGAATATTTGTAATCATTTCAAATTAAAAACAATAATATTATTAAATTAGGAGGAAGTTATGTCGTTAATGGGAAAATTGAAAAATTTTTACAGCTCAAGCTTATCAAAACGAAGAATTTAAAAAGTGAGCTTTGAAAAGGATATATTAGGGAAAATGGAATGTTTTCATGTTTTACCCAGCTGACTTTTACATTTTGTGTGTCCAACTGAGATTGGAAGATTTAGAAGACCAGAGAAGAATTGGAAAAATTAGGAGTTTAATGTTTATTCAGGTAAGTACTGATACTCACTTTACTCACAAAGCATGGCACGATCACTCAGAAGCAATCGGAAAGGAGTTAAATATGCAATGATTGGAGATCTACAAAAGCTATTCTCAAAGAGAATTTGAAGTATTAAACGAAAGCGGACTTGCATTCAGAGGAACATTCATCGTAAATCCTGGAAGGAAAAATTGTTGCACGAAGTAAATGATGAAGGAATCGGAAGAGATGCATCAGAATTAGTAAGAAGAGCAAAAGCTGCAAAATTCGTAGCCGATAACCCAGGATTAGTTTGTCCGCAAAATGGAAAGAAGGAGAAGCTACTTTAAAACCAGGATTAGATTTAGTAGGTAAAATTTAATAATTTTAAAACTTAATAAATTAAAAGGAGGTAAAATGGCTTTATTAGATAGTAATATTGTAGAACAGTTAAGAGGTTATTTTGATAAAATTAATGGAAAGCATTGAATTAGTTGCATTTTTGAATGACAGCGAAAAATCAGCTGAATTAGATAGCTTTTTACAAGAAGTTGATGCAATTTCTGGAAAAGTGAACTATGTATCATTTGACAATGATAAAGGCTGACTTAGAAAAGCAAATCTTACTCGATCCAACATCTTTTTACAATTTTAAAAGATGGGAAAATACTGGAATAATTTTTCAGGTATTCCTGGAGGACATGAATTTAACAGCTCATTCTAGCAGTTTTGGGACTTGCAGGACTTGGGAAAAACTGGAGGAGAGCGACTTTTCAAAAGTTGAATCAGTAAATAAGCCTGTAAATATCGAGAACATTTATTTCATTATCATGTACACATTGTCCGGATGTAGTTCAAGCGTTAAATCTAATTTCAACAAATGAATAAAAATATTCCCACAACAACAATGGTAGATAGTGCAGTATTTTTGAAGAAGCAAAAGAAAAGATATTCAAGGCGGTACCAGTTGTATTTATAAATGGAGGCAAAAATCAGTTAGGCATAAAACTATTGAAGAATTAATAAATCTTGTTGTTAATGCTTAGTAACCAAAAATTATAAATAGAGAGAATTGATTTATCTGAAAAGATGAGAGAAAAATAAAACTTGTGAATGAAGAAAGAAATATTTAAGGGATTTACCCTTTATACTCTCTTTTTATTTAAAAATACTGATTTTCTATTATAGTTTGTTACATCGCTGTTTATTTTTCATATAATTCTTTTAACAGTTGCCTCTTTATTTTTGAATTGCTTTCAGTTCGTTATCAGTTACTCCGATGAAATTGTATGGAATTCACTTTTCCATTAACTGTATCAATTATTCCAGCTTTTTCATCAGGAATAATAATAAATCCTGTAATATTTGATTCTTTTATTTACATCCATTCACTTCCGTCTGCCCTGTGTATAAATATTCATTCATACGGTCTAAATATTTCTCCACTAGAAAAACGTCGTCTTTGCACGATTGTTTGTAAAAATTCCACAAATTCCCTTTTAATTCAGCTTCCTCATCAGACATAATTATCTTTTTAACCTTTTTAATGTAAACTCCATTCCATAACCGCTATATTCTGTATTTTCACTTACTTTTTCATGCAGTTCAGACAATCCATAAGTAACAAAGTGCAATAATCTCTCCATCATATACTAATACCATCCAAAGGATCATTTCACCAAATCTCCATTTCGATCATTGTCACAATGTAATGGATTTTTCTGATCCTGGATAAAGTTTATTAAAAGTTTCTGTAATAACATCAGCCATCTGTATTTATTTCTTCAGAAACTGCTTCAACATCATTTTCTTTTTCATTCTCTTTCTTAAATAAATCAAATAATCCCATAAAAATTTCCTCCAAAGTATCATCATTGCTAATTAAAAATTATCTAATTTTTCTGCTTTTTAAATTATTAATTTTATTTAGATTTTCTTCCACCTTGCTTCCATCCTGGATTCATCTTTTTATCTAAAAATATACTTTTATCTCAAATCCGGTATCACTTAACCTTTTGTTTCAAACCATTCTGTTTTAATGCGCTCAGTCTGAGCATTTATCTCTTGTTTTGTCATTTTTGTCTCCATTTTTATTTTAAAGTACATTTACGGATCAACTCTGTTTATAAGTCCTTTTCCTCTCATTTCAAAGGCTATCTCAAAATGCAGATGAGGGAGCATGTGTTCCACTTGCATTTCCAGTTGTACCTGATTTAGCTATTACTTGTCCAGCCTTCACTGTATCTCCGATTTTTACATTCACTTCACTTAAATGGCAATATCTAATATATTTTTACTTCGCATTGTATTAGGGGTCATAATTTGGGCTGTATGCCCATTCTCTTACACTCTTTCTAGGTTTGTAATCTTTTTATTTTTCAAGTTCCTTGGATCGACTTCCAAGTAGAAATTTAATCCATATCAGTTTTATCCACATACATATCCACAATTTTACCATCCAGCACAGCATAAACATCTGACCCTGGCAAAGCAAAAATATCGATTCCTTGATGCCCTCTTGCTCCATTACTTCCAGTGAGTCCAAATTTAGCCCAGTCAGGATAAACTTCCCCACGAAAATTGTAATACGTAACTTGTGGGTTTTTACTGGATTAATCCTAAAAAATTTTGTCATCTTCCTCTTCATTCACAATATTTTTCGGAATCAATATTTTTCCTAATAAACATCATTCCAACAACTATAATTCCTAAAATTAATAAAGTTGTTACACCTATAATTATCCCTCTTTTTCCTACAGATTTTTGAATTTTTCCTTTTTCTACTTTTTCTTCTATCCAAAACCTCATCTACATTTTTATTTTCATTTTTCCATAATAATAATTCAAGCTAAATTTGAATAGCCTCTCCTTCTTTTATTTATTTATTTTTCTTCATCCAGAATGTATTCTTCAATATAAAAATTAGAAATATGTGAAGAAAAATCCTTCTATTTTCTGATATTCCTTTATTTTCTTCCTAGCTTCTAATTTTTGACAAACATATTGATAAAATTCGATGTTTTTCTTTTATTTTATCTTTATCAGTATAATAAAAATGAGAAAGTACGTATAATTTTTGATGAATTGTCAATTTCTACATCATCTTTTCTATAATAAGTAACATAACCACCTTCCCATCCAGCATATTTATCAAATGACATTTTTCTAGCCAGAACCCATCCAAATGTGAACAAAATCCTTTAATTTTTATATTTTTTTCCAGTGCCTTCAATCCTTCTTCCTTTGTATAATAGGCACCTAAAAACTTTGCTTCCTTCATTCCACTTATACTTATCATAGACATCTCCATAATCATATCCATGTGATAAAATCCATATTTTCCATAGTTTCTCCCTAATTATTTAAGGCTTTTTAGATTTAAACCCTTTTGTGTAGTAATCTTTCCCAATTATCATGGTTCTAATTTTTAAATCCTTCAGGGAAAATCCCTAAAACCTTTCATTTCTTTCCATTTATCAACAATTTCTAATGCCTTTTCCTTTGTTGAAAAAATCCTATTAATTTATCATCATCCTTTTCATCTCTATGATACAGCATGTACACTTTTTATCTTTTTGTTTTTCAGATTTCATAATTTATTCTCCCTTTTTTACAAAATCAATAAACTTATAAAAATCAACACATTAATAATTTCAAAAACTTTATCTTCTTTTCCAATTCACAAACAACCTCACTCAAAAATATCATAAGCCAGCTCCATCTTACTTTTTCTGACTAATTTCTCACAGAAGTCCTATCTTTTTCTAATAATCTCAATCACATTTTCATCGTCGCCATTACAGACGCATTATTTGCCACTATAATATCCAAATTTTTCTTTTCTAGCTTTTTAAGGAATTTTCCCTTTATATCGTTAGTTTCTCTTTCGCAAATCCAACTAATAGCTGCTTTTTCCTTCTTCCTGCTCATCTCTAGCAAAATATCAGGATTTCTAACCAATTCTATAACCAAACCTAAGTCAGATTTCTTTTATTTTTTTCCTTTTGTATTCCTTTGCTCTGCAATCAGCAACTGCCTGACAAGCTATGAAAATATCAGTATCTTTAAAATATTCATCCACTTTTTCATGACATTTCAACGATGATTCTCAGAAATAAAATTTCTAATCCCATTTGGAACTTTTCAAATCCGTGGGTCCGCTAATTAATGTTACTTCTGCTCCTAGATCAGCGGTCCGCCTGAGCAAGTGAATACCCCATTTTCCCACTTTTGAATTATTTTTGATAAATATCTGACTGGACTCAATATTTTCCCTTTTGTTCGCCCGCTTGTTACAAGAATACCTTTCAAGGCATATCAAAATTCTCAAATTTTTGAAAAATACTGTATCTTTCTATTTCATCGACAATATCTTCGGCTCGACTCATTCTCCCCCTTCGCACTATAATTGCAGGCAAGCAAGCCTTCTTCTGCATCAATAAACCTATATCCAAAAAGATTTCAGCTTATTAATATTTTCTTTTAAAATCGGATTTTCATACATATTCACATTCATTGCTAAAGCTAATACTGGCTTTCTTACTGAAACAGCAGACAGAATTGTAGTAAGCATATCGTCTGCAATCCCGTTTGCAACTTTTCCAATTATATTATAAGTCGCAGGTGCAATCAAAACTACATCCGTCCAATCCGCAAGTGAAAGTATGCTCCACCTCATAATGCGGATTACTGTCCCATATATCCACATAAAACCTATTTCTTGATAAAGTTTCAAGAGTCAAAGGTCCAATGATTTTTGTAGCATTTTCAGTCATCACAACTTTCACATTATATCCTTTCTTTTTCAAAAGCGATACAATCCCAGCCGATTTATATGCCTGCAATTCCCCTGTAACTCCCACTAAAAATATTTTTCCATTTTTCCTCTTCTTAAAATCAAAAATTACAATAAATTATAATCTGTACTTCCATCCTTATTATCCTTAATTTCTACCCCAAGTGCCTTTAACTCATCCCGAATTTCATCAGATAATTTGAAATTTTTCTCGCTTCTTGCTTCACTTCGCAATTTTATCAGCAATTCAATTAATCGTTAATTCCATACTTTTTCTCCGTCTTCCTCCTTCACAGCATTTTCTCTATTTCAATCGCTATTCCAAATACATTTTCTATTTTTCTGCTTCAAAGAATCATAAGATTTTTATTTCACAATAAATTGTGGAAAACTCATTTTCATTTGTGGAAATAAATTTATTCGTTTCCCTAATCTGACTCAAAAATAGTCGCTAGTGCCTGTGGCGTGTTCATATCCTCATCCATCGCCTCTTCAAATTTTTATCAAATTCATCAATTTTTGAGAAAACTCTGAATTTTTAATATTTTTCTATTTTTCACTTCTTATATTTTTCAACAATATTTTCAAATTTATTCATTGATTTTACAATATTTTTGCAACGCTTTTTTGTATCCTCCATATTCTCGAATGAAAAGTTAATCGGCTTTCTGTAATGCGTGCTTAGAATAAAAAAGTCTTACTACATTTCCAGAAAATTTTTCAAGTATTTCACGAAGCAAAAAGAAATTTCCTAGCGATTTTTGACATCTTGTCGCCATTTATCTGAATAAATCCGTTGTGAAGCCAGTAATTTGCAAAAGTTTCCATGATAAGCACACTTTGCTTTTGGGCAATCTCATTTTCATGATGTGGGAAAAACTAAATCCTGTCCACCGCCATGAATATCAAATGTATCCCTCAAGATATTTTTGCCATCGCACTCACATTCTATATGCCATCCAGGACGTCCCCTGTCCCCAAGAGCGATTCCCCGAACGGCTCTCCATCCTTCTCCAAAGTGCAAAGTCTACTGGGTTTTTCTTAATTTCTGACACATCAATCCTAGCCCCAAGTTCCAGCTCCTCAATTTTTCTGATTTGACAATTTTCCCATAATCCTTGTATTTTTACCTCAAAATAAACATCCCCATCTTTCTCATAAGCAAACCCATTATCAATTAATTTTTGAATAATCTCAATAATTTCCGCCATATTCTCAGTAACCTTGGGTCTTTTTAACACTCTCAAGAATATTCAGCTTTGCTAATATCCTCATATTTTATATATTTTTTTCGGAAACCTCACTCGCAGAAGTCCCTTCTTCCATAGACTTATTTATAATCTTATCATCCACATCCGTAAAAATTCTGCACATAAACTCAACTTCCATCCCTTTATGCTTAAAATAACGTGCCAACGTATCAAAACACCACAATTGGACGTGCATTTCCCCAAATGTATGTAATTATAGACAGTAGGTCCACAAACATACATTTTTACCTTATTTTTCTTCTATTGTCTTAAATTCTTCAATTTTTATTTGTCATTGTGTTGTAAAGTTTCATTTTTAATTCTCCCTTGAACATTCTGATATTGTAAACTAAAACTTTGATTTTTAAATATTTCCAACTTAATCGATTGAAACTCTCAATCAAAAATTTCTCAATGTTGGAAAAGTCTAAATCCTCAGATATTTCTTTTTAATATTTTCTCATCTTTATATATCTTTTTGATGTTTTGTAAAATTTTTATTACACTCTTCCTTTAAGCAATCTTTTGATCATCATTCAAATTTAAAATTTTCAATTGTACTAATTTGTTTTTGTAAATCTTTATCTGAAACTATCTTTTTCTAGGGATTATCTCTCCTGTCATTCTGTTATATGAAAAAAATATTTGCTCTGGATTTCATAAATTACTGGATTTACAAATAACTCACTCCATTTATTGCCTTTCTTTTGAACCACAACTCTCAATATTAAGACAACCTGTAATAAAAATTTTCATAGTTTGAAAATAATTGTGGAAATCTATCTTTTAGGTTTAATATGTTCTATCTGACTATTTTTACTTGCAATTGTTTTTCTTTCACAATAAGGACAATAACTAATTATCTTTTCGATTTTTCTGCTCATTTTTCCAACATATAATTTTTCAATTCACCTTTTTATTTCCAATCAAAATCTTTCCAAGTTTTTGGGTTTCTGATTAAATTCTTTTCAAAAAGTTTGGCTCTGAAGTTTTTATTTATTTTTAACATTCTTCAATCCTTTCCTTTCTGATTTGAATTTCCATATCTATAAGCATAACGTCCTCATCCATTGTCCCACAATATTTCCTTTTAAATCACTATAATCTTTTTGAAAATTCATCAGTTTCATATTTATCCTCATTATACCAGTTTCCCTAATTTTTCTAATTTATCAAATATTTCCCTGATTCCTAGTTGTTTTTAAGTCCCATTATATCTTCTAATATTCTCTCTGTCTGGCTGTCCATAAGAATTACTACAACTCATCCCCAGTCCTAACCACAATTTTTCCCATCCTCATTCTTATCCAGCAACATAATATTCTCTTTTCTTACACTTCCTAAAATATGTGGAGAATGTGTCGCAATAATAATCTGATTGTTTTTCCCAATTTTTCTATAAACATCAACGATTCTCTGTTGCCACTTTTAGGATGCAACGAAAGTTCAGGCTCATCAATCAGGATAATGGAATTTTCAGGGATTCAACATTTTTATAGCCAAAGTCACGTAAAAACAACTGCTTTTTCCCCAGAAGATAATTCATTTATATCAAATTTCATCTCCTGAAGAATTTATCGAAAAATTGAATATTTTCTACCATCTTGTGAAATATCTTCAGCTTTTTACATCTATATTAAAATTTTCAAATATTTCATTTATTTCATTAAAAACTTTTTGTACATCTCCAACCTTTTTCATTTTTATTTTTTTAAGCATTGCTGAAATCATTTTTGTAGCATATGTAAGACGTGAATATCTTTTATTAAATTTGTATTCACAATATTAATAAAATTATATTCTTGAACTAAAGTAGTCGAAGCTACATTCATTTTTGAAAATTTATTTCTGTTGGAACATAAATTACTTTTAGGTAAAATATCTAATCCTTTTTATTTTCAATATAGTTTTTCATGTACGTGGATTATTATACTCGTATAACTAAAATCTCTAATCCTGTCATATTCTCCAATCATTACTATACAATTTTTCTTTTTCTTCCTCAAAAATACATTTCCTGCTTCTATTATTATTCTGTTTATAGTTATGGTAAATGTAATCTTGAAAAATATTTCTAAAATACTTTCCAAAACTCTAGTTTTTCCACTTCCATTTGATCCTGCTAAAACTGCTAAATCTAATGGCTTATCATCAAAAATTTATAGATATATTTCTCAATCCTTTAAATTCTTTTTATATGAAGATTTTTGATTTTTCATAAATTTTTCATTCTCCTTTAAATCAAATGTCCTACTTTCAAAGTAGCCACTGTACACCCAATTCCACCTTCATTCATGATTTAGCATCTTTAAATTCTGTCACATATTTTGAAGTTCTTAGGTATTCGTGGATCTTAGGACCATTGTTCCTTTTTCCGTGAATTATATGAGATTTCGTGGTAGCCTGTTAGCATTGCTCTGTCCATGTATGTTTCTAGTTCTGCGATTGCTTCGTCGGCGTTCATTCCACGTAAGTCGATTTCTCCTCGTACTTGGGAAGTTCGTTTTTAATGAGGCGAAATTTTTGAATTTGTTTGTCTTTTGGATTTTTACAATGTCGTCAGTTGATACAACCAGCTTTAATATTCCAGTTTTGTACTTGGATACGGTTATTTGGCATTATTTTTCAAAATTTTTCCATTTTGGTTTATTGTTTTTACAAGCACTTCTTCCCCAACTGAAAAAATCTACGTTTTGAGTAACGACTTTCTTTTTCCTTTACATTTTTCTTTTTTATCCGTAATAAATGATTCACGTAACATATTCAGGCTTCTTTGAGCATTTTTTGCATCTTCTTTTTAGATTCCTCGCTATTAATTTTTGTCAATTAGGTTTTTAGCTTTTGCCTGCATGTTTTTCAAGTAATTGTCAGCTTCCTGTAGGCACGTTTTATAATCTCATTTTTCATTTTCAAGTTTTATCATATTTTGCTCATAAATGCTCTTTTTGTTTGTCAAGTTCAGTTCTTGTTGCTTCTAATTTGTGCCTGCATTGTTTCCAGTTCATCATCCTTTATTGATTTTAGCATTTCTTCGACACGCTGATTATCTTCACTTATGTAGCTTTTCGCATTTTCAATCACTTCTTCGCTAATTCCGTATTTTTCTTGCAATTATAAGGGCGTTACTTTCTCCCGGTATTCCTTCCAGCAGTCTGTACGTTGGAGACAATGTTTCCACGTCAAATTCCATTGACGCACTTTTAATTCCTGTTGTGTTAAAGGCGTATGCTTTTACTTCGCTGTAATGGGTTGTAATTATTGAAGTTACGTGTTTTTAGTTCAAGTAATCAATGATTGCCATTGCAAAAGCAGATTTCCCTTCCATCGGATCAGTTCCACTTCCTAATTCATCCATCAATACAAGTGATTTACTGTTTGCATTTTCAATTATATCTTTTATTTTGCTAACATGCTTCTGAAAAATGAGGATAAGTTTTGCTCAAGACTTTTGTTCGTCCCCAATGTCAGCCAGTACATTGTGAAAATATCCAATTTCAGTTTTTCATTTTGCAGGAATCGAATACCAGATAATGCCATAATTGTAAGAAGACCAGCCACTTTCAATGTTACTGTCTTCCCTCCAGTATTAGGCCCTGTAATAAGCATTATATTTTCAGGATTCCCAAGTTCAAAAATTAATCGGCACAACTGTATTTTTCATCAATTAACGGATGTCTTGCTTCAACCAGTTTCAAATATTCCTTGTTAATAATTTTTGGAACAATACATTTTTATTAACTGAATAAGTTGTTTTTGCATCAATAAAGTCCAGTCTTTCCAAAAATTTCCTTTAATTTCCAGAATTTCTTCCTTTTCGTCTTCACAAGTTCTGTAATTCTAAGCAGTATTTTTCTAATTTCCTCACGCTCACGAGCCTCATATTCACGTAATTTATTATTTAATGAAACAACATTTAAAAGGCTCAATGTAAACTGTACTTCCTGTTGCAGACCTATCGTGTTCTATTCCTTTAATAAGCCCTTTAAAATCTGTCTTTACAGCAATTACGTATCTGTCATTTCTTTGAGTTATTATTCTTTCCTGAATAGCATTTTTGCGTACTTTTTATTTGAAATCAGCTCATCAAATTTCTCTTTTATATTTAGCATTAATATTCTGCTTTCTGCCTTCTCCACATCACGAAGTCCAATCGAAGCCTCGTCCTTTAATACCCCTTCATCATTAATCGCTTCCTGAAATAAAAGTTCTCAATATCCTTAACTTCCTCAACATCACTAAACAGATTCCAAATCGTTCTATATTTATCCCCTGACATTCTTAGCCCTGCTTTTTAGAAATTCTAAAAATTGTCAAATTCTTCTTCAGAACTGCTAAATCCTCAGCACTCAAATAAGATCCAATAATATCAATAGAATTCATCATTCTAGTAATATCCGGCAAAGCCCCGCAAGCTCCAATCCATCATCATACTTATAAAAAGTCAATCATCTCCATCATAAGCATAAGTTCCTTTATCCAAAACTGATTTTTCCTTTATAATATCAATATCCGAAACTTTTCTTTTCGTCTTTTTCCAATCTTGATAAATCAATAAGTTCATTAACTATCTTATAAAATTCCAATACATCATAATTTTTTCCATTTTCTTTCCTCTCAACATTCTTTTTCTAATTTCAAATATTCTGTCTATATTTTTAAGATTATATTTTTATTAATAAATATTTTCTATTTTACTCATTTTTTATTTTTAACGCAAGAGGGCATCAGACGCCATGCCCTTTGCATCTCGCTCCGAATTTCAATTTTATAGAAAAAGACAAAACTCGCTTTTTAACAAAAAGTTATTTTCATCTCATACAGTTATTATCAATTTTAAGTACATTAGAAAAGCTCAAACAAGTTGTCTTTTACTGAAAAATTCATCTCTGAAATTTTATAACAATTTTTTTAATTTTTGACATTTATTTTAATCAAATTAATTATTATAATCAAACTAAAAACGTCGTAATTTTTTTGAAATGAAAATTAACTGTCTGAGCTTTTTCAAAAATTTTTAGACTATAATTGGTTTAAGGAATTTTTAATAACCTTTGTTAAAAAAGCGAGTTTCAATTTCATAGTAATTCAGGTTTATTCAAATAATAAATGTTTAGGACTACTCTTCCAAATAAAATTTGGAAATATTTCAAAAAATACTTAAACAAGCCCAGATGCAAGAGGGATGGCGATTATTCCCCTTTGCCTTGTCTTATTTTTGTTAAAATTATATCACATTTTGTAATAATTTGAAAATCGCTATTTTAATCTAAGCCTTTTTATGGTATAATTTAACAGATGAAATATTTATCGAGAATAAATGATAAATATATAAATGTTAAAAAAAGAAAGAGAGTGTGAAATAAATGGATTTAAAAATTTTACTGATAACTCCTTTACCGTTAGTGAAACTTGATAAGCATCAGGAGGATTTGCTTGTTCATAATGAACTTTTGCAACTCTTCTAGGTGAAACGATTTTTAGATATGCGGGTTTACATATTTGCAGGAGGTTACTGAAAAATTGAAAAGAAGCTCTCAAGAAAATACTATAAGACGCAGAAACAGGAGGCTAGAAAAAATTTGTCGTCTTTTTGTTCGGATCTTACTGATGCGGAAATTTTTGCGTGTAATAAGAGGTTTTTCGATTTTTCAGCACTCGCAAATATTGCTGAAGATGTATACAGACTCATGAACAGCGATATGCAAAGATTTCTAACAAACTGCAGATTGGATCTCTTGAAAAAAATCACTAAAAAATTTGAAGAAAAAGGGAATTAGTCAGGATAAAAATATTGAAGGCTATGGAAAAAGTCTCAATTGTTCCAGTCTTAACAGCACATCCGACACAAGTTCAAAGAAAAAGTATTTCTGGATTTGACAAAAAATTAACTGATATTCTTGATAAATATGAAAATGTAAAAACTCTCATCAAATTGATGAAAATGAATGGCTCAACGACCTAAGCCGTGGTATTCAGATCTGGGTGGCAAACTGCGATGTTACGGGCTACCAAATTGTGTGTAACAGATGAAATAAGCAATGCTCTAAGTTATTACAACATTACATTTTTCAATGAAATTCCAAGACTTATGAATAAATTTCAGGAAATTTCAAAAAACATTGGGAAATTCTGGAGTAAAATCTCAAGCTCTGCTTCCCACTCTACTATGGGAATGTGGATCAGGTGGAGATCGGGACGAAAATCTTATGTTACAGTAAATACACTGGAGCAGTCGGCACAGGAACAGGCTATAAAATTATTCCAGCATTATCCTGGATGTAGTTCGTGAAATTTACAGAGATTTATCAATGTCTATTTCAATGACAAATGTAACTGAGGAACTGCAAAAACTGGCTGATGCTTTCGAGAAGTTTCGCCACACCGAACACATGAGCCATATGCCGTGCATTGACAACAATAACAGACAGACTGCTTGCAACAGCTTATAAAATTGTGTGATTACAACCGTGATCTATTACCGCCAAAAAGAAAAATGGAATTGACCTTCCCTACAAGTCAGCTAACGAGTTTACATACGACTTGGTAATCGTAGCAGAATCTCTTAAAAAGAACAACAGCGAATTTTTAACACAAGGAAAATTAAACAATCTAATCAGTGCCACAAAAAAATATTTGGATTCCACCTTGCGACAATTGATTTAAGACAGGATTCCAGCGTTCACGAAGTATGTGTTGCAGAACTTTCTGAAAAATGCAAACATTCTAGGAGATTACTTGAGCCTGTCAGAAGACGCAAGATGTGAAATTTTATCTGCGGGAATTGGAACATGACCCTAGAATTTTTAAGCGATCCAACAATTCCACAAAGTGAAACACTAGCCTCAGAACTTGCAATTTACAGAAAGGCAAAAATCTTTGAGAGGAACGTTTCGGAAGTAAAATTATTGAAAAATCTGATTTCTCATGCAACAAGCGTTTCAGATATGCTAGAGATAGCTATTTTACTAAAAAGAAGCCAATCTTGCAAAAAGGAAATGAAGGAAATGAATTTTGCGATTTACAGATTGTTCCGCTTTTTGAAACAGTGGAAGATTTAATTACTACTCCTGATATTTTGAGAAAATGGTTTAATTTGCCATTAGTGAAAAATGGATGGATAAAAAGAGGCGAAAACAGGAAGTTATGCTAGGATATTCAGACAGCAACAAAGATGGTGGATATTTAAGTTCAAGCTGGTCTTTATACAAGGCACAAAAAGAGCTGACTGCAATCGGGACGGGAATTTGATGTGGAAATTTCATTCTTTCCATGGGCGTGGAGGAACAGTAGGACGTGGTGGCGGTCCAGTTACGAAGCTATTTTAAGCACAGCCTGAAGGAAGTACAGACGGAACAATCAGACTTACAGAACAGGGAGAAGTAATCGGTGCAAAATACGGAAATCCTGATTTAGATTAAAAAATCTGGAGAGCATTGGTTTCAGCGACTCTTGAATCAAGTGCATTAACAGAGGAAGATGCAGACTGGGAAAGAATATGAAAAATAATAGAAAATGTTTCACAATTAAGTTATTATGCCTACCGTGACTTAGTTTACAATACAGATGGATTTTCAGACTTTTTCTTTGAAGTTACACCAGTAAACTTTATTGCAGGGCTGAATATTGGTTCAAGACCAAATGCTTCACGTAAAAACACAATCACTAGACAGCTTAAGGGCAATCCCATGGGTATTTTCTTGGTCGCAAGCAAGAATAATGCTTCAGGATGGTATGGTGTTGGAACAGCATTTACAAAATGGATTGACAATGATGATAAAAATTGGAAATTTTGCAGAAAATGTACAAAGGAATGGCCATTTCTTTCCGTTCAACAATTTCAAATGTTGACATGGTTCTATCAAAAACAGATTTGTCAATTTTTGCTGAATATGTAAAACTAGCAAGCAATCGAGAAACTGCACAGAAAAATTTTTAAGGAAATAGAAAAAGAGTGGGTTTTAACAATTGATATATTGAAAAATTACAGGAAACGATGTTTTACTGGCAGATAATCCAGAAGTTAGTGAGAGCAGTCTAAGAAATCGTCTGCCATATTTTTGACTCGATGAATTATTTACAAATTGAATTAATAAAACGTTCAAGAGCTGGAGACGATTCAGAAGAACTGAGAAAAAGCTATTCACATTTCAATAAATGGACTTGCAACAGGACTTCGTAATAGTGGATAATACAAATAAAAGGAATATTTCTAATTAAAAATTAGGACTGTTCCTGCAAAAATCATTCATTTTTATATTCATAAAACTGTTTTATAATGTATTCAAGATAAGAGAGAAAAAGTATAAATGAATACTAAAGGAGAAAAAGAAAGATGAAAAGAAAATTTTAAAAATTTACTGTATTAGGAATTGCAGTATTTAGGAGTATTGACAGTTGCTTATGGAGCAAGCAGAAAAATATAGAAACAAAATTTCAAATGGCACAGCTTTACATTAACAATAATGCAAGCAATTCACAAAACATAACATTGGAAAAGGCAAAATCACATTGCACTGGCAAAAGTGCCTCGAGACGAAAATAATTCACATGTGAGGAACTATATCCGACAGGGAAAACGGAAGATTAGTTTATGAAGGCGAAATTTATTATAACGGACAGGAATACGAATTTGAGTCATTGATGCAGAAACTGGTGAAATCGTAAAATGGAAAGCTGAGACGAGATCAACCCTCTTCTTACAATAATAGAAGCGTGAATGCTACACTGCAAGTAACGCTGGAAAAGAGCAAAAATCAATCGCATTAGCACAAGTTTCCAGGAGCAAAACCAAAGCCATGTTGGAAAAAGTTGACCTTTAGATTATGGATAACGGAACACCAGTTTATGAAATCGAAATTTTTACAATAATTCAAAATACGAATTTGATATAGATGCAACAACTGGTGAAATTATAGGAACAGAAGTAAAGAACTACAATAGATAATTAAGTTATAAGTATAATATAAACTTAAAAATCTACAAAAATTTATAAATAGAAAAATTGAAATGCAAAAGGAGAGAAAAATTATGAAAAAGAAAAATTTTAAGTATCGCATTATTAGAATTATGGTATTAGGAGTATCAGTGACTGCAAACGCAAAAGTAAACACAAATATAACAGAAACAGTTTCTTCAAACAGCTATATTGAGTAAACAGGGCAATGAACATTGCATTGAAAAAGTGCCAGGGAGCGAATAGTTCCCACGTGAAAAGAAATCCATTTGGATAGAGAAATGGAAGAATGGTTTATGAAGGAGAAATTTACTACAATGGATGGGAATACGAATTTGATATTGATGCAGTAACTGGTGACATTGTAAAATGGAAAGCAGAAAGAGATTAATAAAAATAAATTAAAAATATTTTTGCAGAGGGTTAATTGAGAAAATTTACTGTTTTCAGTTTGCTCTCTTTTTATTTTTGAATTTATGATATATTATAGTAAAATTGCTATAGTTTTTATAGTAAAACTACTTTAAAACCAAACTCAAGAAAGTTATGACTCATTTTACTCAAACCCTAAATTTATATAATTTTTAGTAGTTTAATTTTTAAATAGGTTTGAGTATATATTAGAATAATAGAAACTTAAGATTTTAGCATTTTGCTAAAAATAATACAGGAGAGAAATTAAATATGAAAATTTTGTTGGCAGAAGATGAAGTAGATTTGAATAATGTTGTAACAAGGTATCTATGGATATAGTGTAGATAGCGTGCTAGATGGGGAAGAAGCGCTTGATTATCTGGATATGGCGAATATGATTTAGTAATTCTGGATATTATGATGCCAAAAAGTAGATGGATTTGAAGTTATAAAAAACTTAGGGATAGGGAAATCACACTTCAGTTCTTATGCTTACTGCAAGAGATAGATGCAGATGATAAGGTAAAAGGACTTGACTTGGGGGCTGATGACTATATTGTAAAACCATTTGACTTTAATGAGCTTATGGCAAGAATTAGAGCAGTTGTGAGGAGAAAAATATGGAAATAGTTCAAAATAAGCTTGTCAGATAGGAGATTTGATTTTGGATATTTCAGAAAAATCAGTAACAAGAGCTGGAAAAGCAGATAGAATTAACAGGAAAAGGAATATGAAGTTCTAGAATACACTATGCAAAGCAAAAATCGGATTTTAAGCAGAGATCAGATTAAAGAGCATGTGTGGACTTTTGATTATGAAGGAGATTCTAATATAATTGACGTTTTGATAAAAATATTAGGAAAAATAGACAGACATAGAAGATGGAAAACAGATAATTTATACAAAAAGAGGACTTGGATATGTTATAAAAGAGGATTAGTTCAAATAAATTAATTATTAGGAATTTTTGGAAGAAAAGGAATAATTGAGTTTTGAAAACAAAATTAAATAAAATTTGGGAGGGATCTTTCCAGTACTGTGAAGGTAACTCTTTTGGTATACTGTTTTGTAGTAATCTTAATTTCGATTATGCTAACAGCATCATTTACCGTTGCAAACAAGATGACAGGAGACTTGAAACCATCGAGAATTGATGGAGGCTGTAATTGAAAATGACTGTTGAAATGGTTTCGAATCCTAATGAGTTTGATGAATTTTGATGACGGGATTTACTTTGTTAGGATACAATAACGAAGGGATAGAAATGGGTGGAATGTCGCCACGAGGGATTTGATTTGACATTAAAATATAAAAGAAAAACACTGTCAGAACTTATGATGGAGAAAAATATTATTATTTCGATAAAAATAGATAATTCTGAAGGAGAATGGGTTAGAGGAATTGTTCCAGTAAATCAGCTGTCTGATGAAGTAAGCAAACTGCTTATTATAATTTTAATTTTCAAGTCCACTATTATTACTAATAATAGTTTATGGAGGATACAGAATTGTAAAAAGCTCTAAATCCTGTAGCCAAAAATATCAGATACAGCTTCAGAAATTCAAAAACGGTGATTTTTCCAAAAGAATCAAAATTGATGAAGGAAAAGATGAAATACACAGGATGGCAGATACCTTTTAATCAAATGCTAAATTCACTTGAAAAATTCTTATATACGTGAAAAACAGTTTAGTTCAGACGTTTCACATGAACTTCGGACGCCTGTAAGCGTTATACTTTACAGAAAGCCAGTATTCACTGGAATATGCAGACACTATGGAAGAAGCAAAGATTCCTTTTTCTGTGATTCAGCGTCAGGCAAAAAGAATGTCAGAACTGATAAATCAAATAATGGAACTTTCTAAAATAGAAAAACAGACTGTTATTGAATCAAAAATGAATTTTTCAGAAACAATGGAAAATATTAGAAGATTATAAAAATCTTTTTAAGCAGAAAAATATAAAAAGTTTCAAAAATATTGAACAAAAATATATTTATAAACGCTAGATAAAGTAATGATTGAAAGATTGCTTGACAATTTACTTATATAATGCAATGAAATTTACAAAAGATAAAATAAATGCAAAATTATATTCGGAAAATGAAAATTGTGTTATGGAAATTGAAGACAATGGAATTGGAATACCTGAGAGGATAAAAATCTTATTTGGGGTAGATTTTACCAAGTAAATGACTCACAGAAACAGTAAATAAAGGTTTTGGATTAGGGCTTTCATTAGTTGCAAAAATTATTGAGCGACGATAATGCAAGTATTGATGTTGAAAGTAAATTGAACAAAAGGAACAAAATTTGTTTGCTAAATTTATTAAAACAGAACAATTTAAAAAGGGATAACTCTATCTTGAGAAAATCCCTTATATGACTTTATCAGAAACTTAGATTAAAAACCCAAAATTTTGCTACTCTTTCTTTCTTTTTCATTTTCCATTCTTTTTCTGTAGTAAGCCTTCGAAGTAAATTTCTCTTAATTCTTCCATTAGCGGATATCTTTGGGTTGGCTGAGTACATTGGTCATCAAAGCATCTCAGTGACATTTCATCTACAGCTTCCAAAGAAGTCTTTTCAGGCACTCCCATTCTTTAATACTTGCTGGAATTCCTATTTTTCTATTTAATTCATTAATTCCTTTTAATTAATTTTTCTACTTTTTCTTCTTTAGTATTTCCGCCAAATCCTAGATAATCAGTTCATTTCAGCGTGATCTTTGCATTGCATCAGGGTTGTATCTGTATATTGAGGAATAATCCCATCTTTGTTGGAGCCTCACTGCATTGAAAACGGATAACTTCTTCAAGAAGCATAGCATTTGCGATACCGTGGAATGTGGAATTTTCCTCCAAGTTTGTGTGTGCAAGTGAGTGGTTTTATTCCTAAGAATGCATTTGCAGGAAAGCCATTCCTGCAAGGCAGAAGCATTTGCCATTTTTCTTTTTGCTTTAATTGCTTTTGAACCTAATTCACTGATTCTGGCAAGTATTTGAATACAAGCCTAGCCGCTTCTTTTGAATAAGGTTTTGTGTATTCTGTCTGCCATAACTGAAACATAAGATTCAAGAGCATGCGTAAATACATGCAATTCGAGCTACTGTAAGCCCTTTTCGCATTGTAAGCATAAGTTCAGGATCGTTAATTGCTACGTTCGGTGTCAATGCATAATCTGCAAAGAGGATATTTGATTCCAGTTTCATCATCTGTAATTACTGAGAATGGCGTTACTTCGAACCAGTTCCAGCCGATGTTGCCACTGCAATAAAATTTAGCTTTTACCCCATTTCAGGAAATTCAACGATTCTCTTTTCTAATATCCATCATCTCATTGCCAAATCTCTAAATCGAAGTTCTGGATGTTCGTACAATACCCACATAATTTTAGCGGATCCATTGCGAACCTCCACCAAGAGCAATAACAACATCAGGATTATATTCAAGCATTGCTTTTGCTCCAGCCTGAGCTGAACTTCTAATGTTGATCCTCTTACTTCGAGAATATTCTATAATCAATATGTAGCTGTCAAGTACTTTGTAATATGTTCTGTATATCCTAATTCAGCCAATACTTTATCCGTTACGATAAATGCTTTTTGTGACTTCCTTTCAATTCTTCTAAAAGCTGTCGGAAGCGATCCGTATTTGAAATATATTTTTCAGGGAACTTTGAACCATAACATATTTTTCTCTTTCTGCAATTGTTTTTACATTTAATAAAATGTTTCTCCCTACGTTTTCTGACACGAAATTTTCCTCCCCATGAACCACATCAAGTGTTAGTGGCTCTAATTTAAAGTTAAATACATCTCCGATTGCTCCAAGTGATGCTGGCATATTGATTAGTGTAGCGCCTGTTTTCATCAATCTTCCAAATTTATCTATTTTCTTTTCAGCTAAATTAATATATAATGAAGATGTATGTCCTAATCCTCAAGTCTTACTAATTCATCAGCTCAAAGTCCATCTTCAAAATCTTCTGCTTTATACATTACAAAGTACAGGTGATAATTTTTCGTGTGCAAATGGTTCTTCAATTCCAGTAGACTCAACTTCCCCAATTAACACTTTTATGAACATTTTTGATTTCAAATCCTACCATACCTGATAACATGTATGCACTTTTTCCAGCTTCATCAGCATTCAAGTTTCCATTTATAAACAATATTTCTCTTACTTTGTTTAATTTCCTTTCTTCGTTAAGAATATAAAGCTCCTCTGTTTAAAAACTCACTTCTAACTTTTATCATAAATTTCTTTATCTATAATTACAGACTGCTCTGTCGCTCAAATTTCATTATCAAATGTTTTAGAACATCAAAATATAGTTTGCTGTCATTTTTATATCTGCTGATTTGTCAATTACAACTGGGTATGTTTCCAGCTCAACTCCAATCGCAGGAGTTCTGATGAATATGCAGATTTAACCATTCCTGAGTCCACCTGTCGCAAGTATCAAAAGTCAGCACTTGCCATAGTTCTCTTGATAATTCCACATGGTTCATCAATCCATCCGATTATATCTTTTGGCGCTCCATATTTTACTGCTGTTTCCAATGCAATTTTAGCTGTTTCAATTGTTGCCTGTTTCGCTCTTGGGTGTGGTGAAAATATAATTGCATTTCTAATGATATTAATGTTTTGAACATCGCTGTTGATCGGGTTTGTTGTTGGTACAATACCTGCGATAATTCCTATTGAGTTGCAATAACTCATAAAGATCTGTCGCGTCTTCCAGCACGCCACAAAGTCGTCTTTTGTATTTATTGTAAATATATTCAGAAAGCAAAGGTGATTTTTATAACTTTTATCTTCCACAATCCCCATTCCAGTTTTCTGCCACTGCCAAATTTGCCAGCGTAATTCTTTCATCATTCATTTTTGAGCCACTTTTCTAAAAATCTTGTCGATTCTTTCCTGATCAAATGTTGCAAATTCTTCCTGAGCTTTTCTAACTCTTTGAATAAGTGCCTTCAAACTTTTTCCAAATCTTTTAACTACTGCCATTTTTCCTCCTATAAATAAAAGCATAATTTTGTTACATTCCTTATAAATTATATAATACTCTATTTGTATTAAAAACTCAAGTGTCTCACTTTCAGCATTATAATTTATATTTGTATAACAAATAAGTAAGGCAGTTTTTATCTTTGAAAACTGTCTCCTACGTAAAATAACTAAAATCAAAACAATAAAATATCTTGATATATAAAAGCAGTTAAGTGCGTAGCATGTTTAAGAAGCTCGATAAATAAACTCTTGGATAATCAAAATACAAACAACGTTTTCTTTTTAGTAAAAGCTTTTAAAAATTCTACTTTCACTTACAACAAAATCCAAGACTCACATCATGCTCTTCTGCGGAACTTTTCAATAATCGAAAATCATAACAATACCAATAAACAAAACTTTTTATTTCCCCTCGAATCTTTTTCAAAAAGTAGATCATAATACCCGTCACTTCAAATCCAATCTGATTTTCCAAATCAAAAACAACTCCTGGAACAATTACAATATCCAAAATATTTTCGTTATAAAAATCGCTGGAAAGATTCATAATATCCGACTTATGTACATACAGCTCATTTTCGTTATATCTATTCATTTTTCATTTCTCTATTCTTACTATCTGTAATTTTGAAATACTTTTCTCAGGATAAAGTTTCATCAATTTTGTGATTCTCACTTCATTTTTCATGTCCATAAAAATCATTATATTTTTCAGCATTTTTCTAAATTTTTCAAATTTTCAATAATTTAAATCACTTTTTCTACTTCTTCAATGGATAAATTATTTCCTCAAAAATGTCCACTCTTTTCTTTTCAGCTGTAAATCTGTGTTTTCATATTAAAATGCTCCTTTATTAATCCTTTTAGCCATTGTAAAAGTATATAAATTTCAATTATATATAGTTTTATTCTATTATTTTTCTTCATTCTCTGAAAAAGAGGGATTAACTTTGTATCATAAATACTGCTGTCATTCAATAATTTTATTGCTTTTTACTTTTACAATTTCCTATAATAATATTTTATACCATTCCCCATTCAAATAAATTGGTTATAAATTCTAAAGTTCTTATAGTTATCGAACACGACTATTAATTATTTAATTTTCATTGGAATTCCAGGACACCAAGAAATAAACTTCATCAGCTCTTTTCTGCCACAGCCTGATTCATTTTTCCTGCAATTTCACGGAAAATACGTCCCAATGGATAACTCGGCATAGACAATCCCAGCTCATTTGACACAATTACCGTATTTTCAAATTGACTTGTTAGTATTCAACAGTTCATTTACTGTGTTTTCCACATTTTTGTTCAGCTTTTTCCACAATTTTTACGTAAGATTTTTGTCAAAAATTATCCCAGTCAACATCCTTTTCCTCAAAAATTATGTTGGTTATCATATTCGTGAGCAATCCACAAGCATATTATTTTTAATTTCATTTTCTGTTTTAGGGAAAATATTTATTTAAATTACTTTCAAAATTTTTATAAGTTTCCACAGTTTTTCCAATCATTTTTTCTTCTTTTCCTATGCAGACCTCACCTTTTCCTTCATTTCCTCATCAAACACAAACGATGTTGCCAGATACACATTTTCCTGCTTCCCATTATTCAAATTTTAAAATTAACTCTTCAGCAAACTTGCTTTTTCCCACTTTGCCTCGCTCCAGCCAGTAACAAAAATTAACGCCATTCTTTCACTCCTTTTTCACAATTTTCTATAAAACACAACCTCACATAAAAGTTGTTGCCTTTAATTTTTATTCAATCCTTTATTTTAATGGATTCACTATTCTTACATATAGAGATTTCTTTGTACATGATTAAGTTATGGGCTAAGTCTCAATCCTTGTTTTAATGGATTCACCTATTCTTACCTATGAAGTATTCCGAAATTTCGTATTAACAGAAGTTCGTTGTGTGTCTCAATCCTTGTTTTTAATGGATTCACTATTCTTACCGTACTTTTTGAAAACCCCTTATTTATCAATGTTACAAGAATTTTCAGACGTAAAATCACATGATTAATTTTTATGTCATTTTGCTGTAGCATTTTCTGTAAACTCCCTAACTAGCATGTTTTACTGGCTTTTAAGTGAATTTTTCTCTGCATTTTTAATTTTTAGTAGTGGCAGAATCTACAAACTTATTGTACCATATGATTTTTCAAAGTTTTTATAATTTCCCCATTCAAAATATTTTATACTAAACTCCATTTAAAAATAGAAATAAAATTCTACAGCAATTAATTTATTAGTCTTGTAAAAGACTTTAATTACATTAATTTTCTGATTTCTACTATTCAAATGAGGGCTTAGTATTACTTTTATCAAAACAAAAAGAGAAAAATAATATTATTAAATTTTCTCTCTTTTCTCAAACTATAAAGAAAATATTTTCTAGATTAAATTTTATCTTTTTCTGCTATCAATTACTTTTTGTGCCAAATCTCCCATTAATTCTTCTATATCTTACAAGTTTCATTTTCAAAATATCCACGTCCTTGCGTGATGGCTTTCAATTCGTTGGCATATTTGAATGTTTCTGACACTGGGCTTCGCATTATTTTTGTTTTGCTATTTTGTGGGCTTCCATTCCTATTACTCTACCACGTTTTTGTTGATGTCGCCCATTACATCTCAATATATTCTTCGGAATGATAATTGTAAGTTCCATAATTGGTTCTAACAATATTGGTTTTGCTTCCAGCATTCCCTTTTGAAGGCCAAGTTTGCGGCAATTTTAAAAAGCTAATTCTGAGAGTCTACATCGTCGATATGAACCGTCGTATAAGACAGCTTTTTATGTTAGTTACTGGATAACCAGCTAGAACTCCTTCTCTTTAGCGATTCTCTTAATCCTTTTTCTACAGCTGGAATATATGATTTTGGAACGCTTCCACCTGTGTGTGATCTTCAAAGACAAAGTCTTCATCTATGTGAGAGAATTTAATTAATACATCTCCGTATTGTCCGTACTGCACTCCTGATTGTTTCTTGTGTTTTCCTTGAACATCAAGTTCCTTTTTGATTGTTTCACGGTACGGCACTTTTAATTCGATAGTTTTTATTGATATTCAAATTTTAGCTTTTAATTTTTTCGATAACTGTTGCAGAATGAAGTTCTCCTTGTACTCTAGCACTGTCTGCCCTGTTTCAAGGTTTCTGTGCCAGTGAAAGATGGGTCTTCTTCCATCAGACGATTGGTCCGAAGACATTTTTCATCATCATTTTTGTTCAAAGGCTCTATTGCCACGAATAATTGTGGTTTTTGGAAAAGTTATTTCCTTTATGGCAGCTTCTTCTTTTCATTAGTTGACAATGTATCAGAAGTTCTTGTACTGTTAAATTTTGAAAATACAATAATATCTCCAGCGATTCCTTTCTTTGAATTTCTTCCATTTTATTCATAACGAATGTATTTATTTTTCCAATTTTTCTTTTGTTTTTCTATTTATGTTAAAAACTCGCTATCTTGTAACTTTCACCAGAATAAACTTTTTGGCGTATAGAAACTTTTCCTAAGAGAATCAATCAGTAGTTTAAAGATCTTTGGCATGAACTGTATTTTTTCAGGCTCTATCTTTTTGATTGTCATTAGGTGATGGCAGAAATCCTTTACCATATCAAAAGTCTGTGTGAAGTCCGATATAGAGTCGCACCGCAAATAACAGGAATTACCGAACAGTCAAGCACTCCCTCGTCTAAGTCCCGATGAATTTCAGCCAGTTGTAAACTCAATCCCATTAAAATATTTATCCATTAATTCTCTCATCTGTTTCTGGCTACACTTCCAAACAGCATTTCTCACGAATAGGATTTAATCTCATCATCCATATCAGCGGGCATTTCCACAGTCTGCACTCATTTTGCCCTTTTATCAAATTCCCTTGCAAACATATCAATTACATCTAATATGCCCACGAAATTCGTTTCGTCCCAAGGTACATGAAATGGAGCGATTCGTACCATATTTTTCTCTCAACTGTGAGAAGAATCTTTTTCATAATCAGCTTTTTCATTGTCAATTTTATTTACAAAAGATAAATCGTGAATATTTCTGCTGTCTCAGTCAGCTCAAGAGCCGTTTCTGTCCCAACTGTTAAATCAGTAGTTCCGTCAATACAATAATATCGCTCCGTCAACTCCCGCAAGTCCGATTCAACCTCGCCAAAAATCTCCATATCCTGGAATATCCACAAAATTATAATTTCGTCACCTGATACTCAATGGCTGCGTAAACTCAAGAGAATTGTAATTTTGTATCATTTTCATTGATCATGATACGATTGGCAAGTCCAGCCGTAAATTCCAGCCCTTCCACCACATATTACTCTTTCCTGAACCGCTATGTCCTAAAATTCCCACATTTCTACATGTTACTGCTGTCATATATTCTCACTAACATTTCCTCCCTTATCTGCATTTCCTAATTTCAATAAAATTTACTCTTATATTAAATTTTAACTTGAAATTAGAAAAATCAAGTAATTTTTATTATTTAATTGCTCAAATTTACAGTTTTTCATAATTTTTATAAAAAATTTTCCTTGTAATTAGATGTTAATATATGTAGCAACATTCTTTAAATTTAAGAAATAAATTTCCCAAATTTCTATTGATACAGGAGAATTCTATAACGAAAGGAGAAGATAATAATGAAGGAAAATTTTGAGAATAATACCAATTCTCTTTGGGAAAAATATAAATGGTATTGAATTTTCAAAAATGAAGAAATTTATGATATTATAAAAATAATTTAAAATGAAAACGAATTTAAAGTGGGTTTTTGGCTATACAGATGGTTTTCATAAAAAGCAAAGCTAATAATAAACATCTCCATTTCAGATGATGATTTTTCAGAAAACAAAAGCAACCATTCCTTATGTCATTATCAATCCTGAAAACGGTCCTTCTGACAAGAGGCTGATTATGACTATGTTGTTCAAATAAGAAGAAATAAGGAACTTGGAATAAAAATCTTGGTATGTCACTACAAAATGAATATACAAAAAGTGTAAAAAGTATATTCTGAAATTGATAAATATATACAATTTTACGGTTCTGACCAATATCCGGAATTTCTTTCCTCGATGAAGTTTCATCAGGTACAAATCTCTAGAAATCGAATACATGGCACAAATATATAATTATATAAAAATAAAGTATCCTGACTCAATCGTGGACACGCAGTCCCGGAGGAACAGTAACAGATGAAATGTCCAAAATCATTCTGATTTATGGCTACGCGAACTGTCTGCCAATGCCTACATCAATCATTGGGGTGCCAAGAACCCACAACTTTGAAAATAATCCTGAAAAACCAAGCTGTATTAGTATATGCATTCATTCGCAACGCCTGATCAGTACGAAACGCTATTAAACTGTCAAAAGAGCGAAATGCAGGATTTTTAATGATTACAACCGATGTTCCAAATATTCCTCATAAAGATTTGCCACACAGATTTTGAAGATTTCAACAACATCAATAAATAACCCTTGAATTTGAGAAATCAACATATGTCAGCTGTCATATCAATGTTGATAAATCGGATATAAAACCCAAATTCATTGCAGTTCATCTATATCCGAACAGATCGTGAAGAAATATTCAAACAGAAATGATCATGATGCAGACCAGTTTGTATTCTCTGAATACAGTATCAGCTGGAATCTTACGGTCCTCGAGTCTTGTGCAGAACTTTTAGACTTTCAATATAAAAATAGTGTAGCTTCTCAAAAGATATTCAACTCCCATTTGCAGCTTTGGGTACAGTATTTTAGAAGAATTCACTACATAGTAGCTGCAAATCAAAATAAGTGAGTCGGAGACTTTTGAAATTGATTTCCACAAGAACTGGAATATTTACTGAAAAATTGAGCTGCTTTTACACATATATATGATACAGCTCTTTATTTATTCTACTTTTCACCTATCTACAATTATTTCTAATGCATGCCAGCTAAGTGTCGCATACATTTTGCTTTGCAGGCATTTGAGCCACATATTCCATGAGAACAGATCTCCGTAATTTCTTGCTTTCTTCACTTGTCAATTTTCTTCCTGCTTCATTTTGACAAATTTATCCTTTTGCTTCTTCCATTGCTCCTCCCTTTACGAGTCAATCAGCATACCAGAGAAGCTGTTGAAATTGGTCACCCGCTGCAATACAGTAAGATTCGTTATCACCCGTTTTCATCAGTTTTTCTGTTTCCAGCGTCAGAGTCATCTCCTCACAGTTTGGATTATGCCCACGTTCTGCAGTATCAGGTTTGCAGTTTTCCATTTCGCGGTTTGGTTCACTCACGTCTGCTGTATTCCAGTAACGTCTGCTGATATATTTTCCAAATTCCTTATTAAACCTCCTTTCTCAAATCTTTTTATTTATCCTATAATTCAAAGAGACTTCCTTCACTTTTAAAAGCCCTTCTATTAATTTATCAATATCCTCTTCATTGTGCGTACATGCCCAAAACTTGCACACGCACATGGCCTTTTGAAAGGACTCCTAAATACTCTCATTAAATTAAGGCTGAGCGACAGCTGATGCTCCTGAACGGACTGCTACATTACACGAGGTCACAGTATAAATGCCACATCATGAGAATGCACATACATTCAGGCAATAATCTCCAGCACGCTCAACATCTTTTTGTAAAATATGTCTCTCACAAAATCAGCTTTTTCAATTTTTCTAAAGCAATTTCTGTAAGAGAATTTTCAATTCTCATTAATTTTCCATAACTTACTTCTTCAATGATAGTGCCTCTTCCTAAGAAGTTGCTGCCCTTCCACATTCTGGGTCCCGCCTTCAAATTCTATTTGGAAGCTGGTGCACACGATGGATTCCCTCCTCTGTTGCGAAATTCAATCATATCTCCACCATATGCCGAAAGAAGTGATGGCTCAAGAATATCCTTTTCCTATACATAACCCCAATTCTACATTGGCGTAAATAATTTATGTCCTGACAAATACAAGAAAATCTGCGTATCCAGTTCTTGAGACATCGTGTTTAAAATGACAAACGACTCGATGCAGACATCCACAAGAATGCGTAGCTGTACTTTTTGTTTCAGTGCAATCTCAATATACCTCTTTCTATTGGCTGAATAACTCCTGTAACATTTACCACAGCAGAAATAGCTACAAGTTTTTGTTTTATCGATACAATTTATTTTTCAAAATCTTAGTATCAAATTGTCCATTTTCAGTAAGATAAACAAATTTTATCTTGGCATTTTTCTTTTAGCTACAAACTGCTGAGGGCACAATGTTTTACGTGATGATTTGAAATTCTAGAATTATCTCGTCATTTCTATTTATAAATTCCATTCCATAAGAATAGGCGATTAAATTGATTGACTCTGTGTACTTTTTGTAAAAATAACTTCTTCAGGATATTTTGCATTAATAAATTTCTACAGTTTTCACGTGCATTTGCCATCAAGTTTGAGGGCTCATGGATAAAGTATGCGAACCACGTCCTGGATTGCCGTTATATTTTTCATAATATTCCATAATTTTATCCAGCACTCTTTTTGGCTTTTGTGAAAGTTGCTCGCTTTATCAAGATAGTGATTATTTCTATTCTTAAATATTGGAAATTCTTTTCTATAGTCCATTTTTCCTCCTCATATGCAATTTTACCCACAAGCAATAAAAATTATATCACTTTTGTGGGTAATTTTCAAACTCATATTTTTATTTTAAATTCTTCTTTCCAGCTCTTCAAATAATTTTCTCTTTAATTTTTCATCATCGATGTTATCCATTATTGGACGGAATGAAGATTCTACTATTAATTTTTGCTCTTCCTTCAGAAAGTCCACGGCTCATTAAATAAAAATAATTTTTGATTCATCAACTTTTCCGACAGAAATGACATGTTCTCCGATAACATCATCTTCACTACATAATATGTGGAATAGAGTCAGCCTTTATTTTATCATTTTTAATAAGATGGCAATTCTTCACGCCCTTCAGACTTGCTCGAACCTTGCTTAAAGTAAAGATTTCCACGAAATACTTTTTAGCCATATCTTTTTACAGCCCCTCTTCCTTGAAGCTCACCAACTGTTCTACGTCCACGGAATACTACTGAATACTCCAAGTCCAGCTTTCTGTCCTCATCAGCAAGGTATGCAGGCCATACATAAACTTCTGCTGAATCTTCCTCAAGATAAGATTTATGGCTTATTGCATTAATCTTTCCACCTAACTCAACGCTGTAATATTGAGTTTTCCTTGTCCCAAAGTCTCTATCTTAGATGATTCAAAATTAGAACTTTTTGTATTTAAAGTTTGTATTTTTATAATTTTTACTTCTGCATTTCTTCCAGTGAACACTTTTATAATTCCATTGTGATAAACTGGTGTGTCGTCTTCTGAATCATAAGTAATAATTACATGAACTTTTGCAAAAATCTTCCACTTCAATAACATTGTAGTCGACTAGGAAAATTATTTTCTTTATTTGCACGATAATTTAAGTAAATTAGTTTTTCAACAGTTTTTCTCTCTTTTATTTTCAAATATTTCCTTCATTATAAAAAGCAAAGTTCTCGTTTCTTGAAAAATCTCCCAATCCATAATCATTATCGTTTTTCAAACTTTCAAGTTCTTGCAGGAATCATTTATATTTTTATAACAACTCCATCTTGATTTTTCATTTTAACTTCTAGATTATTAAATTCCTTAAAAAGTTTCAGGCTCCTCATATTTATAGACAACCCTTTTCCAATTAACTTTTTCAAGTGTTTTATATTCTTCAAAATTTTTAATCTGTAATCACTATTTTCAAGATTTTGTATGCTTGATTTTTCTAACATTTTTACTCCTCTCGTAAGCAATGTTTTTAAATTATCCAATAGTTCCTTCAAGTTCCAGCTCTATCAATTTATTAAGCTCTACAGCGTATTCAAGTGGAAGCTCCTTAGAAATTGGCTCAACAAATCCTCTTTACAATCATCGCCTTTTGCTTCATCTTCACTAATACCTCTTGGACATAAGGTAAAATATTGCTTCATCGCTTATTCTTCCAATTTTTGCTCTCATGCCCAATATCTACGCTATCATTATTTATATCAATTATTGGTATAGTGTCTGATGTTGATTCATTATCCAGCATCTAGTGATTCACATTCCTACAGTTGATCTTGCTCCAGTTGCTTCCTGGCAATACTTTTTAAAAAGCCCTCTAAAAATGCTGTTCCTCCATTTTTGAAATTGATTTTGAATGAACTGTCGAACTTGTCTGTTTTTCCTTGATGAATAATTTTACATCCTGTATCCAAATATTGTCCAGTCGCTGCAAATGTAACTCCTGTAAATTCACATCTTGAACGATCACCTTTTTAGAATACTCATTGGGTAAAAGCATCGAAACCTTGATCCAAATGATCCGAAATCCACTCAACTACTCCATCATCTTCCACTATTGCTCTACTTTTGTATTAAGATTGTACATATTTCTTGACCAGTTCTCAATTGTTGAATATCTTAATCTTGCCCTTTTCTTACAAATAATTCAACGCTCCTGCATGCAATGCATTTTTGATATTTTTGGAGCAGAACATCCCTCAATATAATGTAAATCAGCTCCTTCATCCACAATGATAAGCGTATGCTCAAATTGTCTGCTTCAGGTGCATTCAACCTGAAATATGATTGTAAAGGCATACTTTACTTTTACTCCTTTTTGGAACGTAGATAAATGATCCTCAGCACCATACTGCTCCATGTAATGCCGCAATTTGTGATCATTAACTGTAATTAATGTCATAAAAATATTCCTTCAGCATGTCTTCATATTCTACCATAGCAGTTTCAATATCTGTATAAATTACACCTTGTTCTTTCAATTCTTTATGAGATGCTGTGATAAACTACTTCCGAATCATATTATGCTCCTACTCCTGCAAGTGACTGCTTTTCAGCCTCAGGAATTCCAAGTCTGTCAAATGTATCTCTTTCATATAACTTGGTACATCATCCCAGTTTTTCATTCATAGGTGCCGAATCAGGTTCCAAATAATGCACAATATCATTTACATCAAGATCCGATAAATCTGGACTCCCAGTCAGTCACTGAGGTTTTTGAATTGTAAACTTCTAATGCCTTTAATCTAAATTCTTTCATCCATTCAGGCTCATTTTTCTTTCTGAAATGATAATTTTCAGGAGTAAGTCCCTTTTTCAGCCTTATATTTATAATGTCCTTCATCTTTTTATATCATAGACACCACGTTCAATGTCTGCAACATATGTTTTTCTATTTTCCATTATTCCCACACTTTCTATTCTGCTATTAATTATAATCCTAATTCTTCCTTCATTTTTAGCGTAACCATCTTTTCCAATGCTTTCAACTAATTCCTGCCCACCTGTCTTAACAATTTTTCATTCATCAAAATATATGAACAAAATCGGCTTTAAATAATCCAGCACTTTATCATAGTGTGTAATTATAAGTAAAAGCTGTATCTTTAGATCTTTAATTTTTGAACACCTTCAAATACAACTTTTGTAGCGTCAATATCAAGTCCAGAATCAGTTTCATCCGGGAATAGCCAATTTTGGCTCTAAAAACTGCCATCTGTAAAATTTCATTCTTTTCTTTTTCTCCACCAGAAAACCCAACATTTAAATGTCTATCTGCATATTCGGGATTAATGTGAAGTTTTTCCATTTTTCTACTAGTTCATTGTGAAATTGCATTAAATACTGTTTTTCACCAGTAACAGATTCTTTTGCTGTTCTCAAAAAGTCTTCTACGATAAGCCCTAGTATTTCTTCGGGATATTGAAATGATAGGAAAATACCTAGCTCTTTCATCAACAGACATCTTCATTAATATTCTCTCCATCCAAAATAATTTCTCCATCAACTAGTTCATCTGGATGTCCCACAAGAAATACTTACAAGCGTAGATTTTCCAGCTCCATTAGGCCCCATAATTACATGAACTTCTCCTTTGTTTATAGTCAAGTTCAGTCCTTTTAGAATCTCTCTTTCCCTTCTACTTCCAGATTTTACGTCAATTCTAACAAACTCATCTTAATTTTTACCTCCAATTTTTCTAAATATATCTAAATTTCACTAAAACTTAATCAAAGCAAAAATTTGAGTGAAACATATCAATTTTTAATTATTTCATAAACTGATTTTATCATAAATTTATTTGTTTATCAAATTAAATTGTACTTATATATTTTATCAAAAAATTGTAATAAAAATCAATTATGAAAAAATAATTTATTTTCCGTTTTTCAAGTATTAATATTGCTAAATCCATTTTTCTTAAGTAAATTAGTACAGTTTTTATACTTTTTAATCCAAATACTACGTTCATTCATCATATGTTCTAAATCATTTCCCAAACTACTGTTATCTCTTTATGGTAACGATTATTTGAAAATTTAGCTTTATTTTTATTTAACTTTATTTTTCAACAATTTCTCCATTTTTCTATATAATAGTGACTTTATACGTATCACAGATTTTGCTATGACAATATATTTTTGCTACGTTTTCTTCTCTTCTTTATTATTTTCTGCCTAATTCATCTACTTTTTAATATGTCTTTATAAAATAGTCATTTGTCTTTTCATCTTATCCTGGAAGATTTATTATATTCTCTTTCTCTACTGTATCTATATTCTCCATGTATTGAATATTTTAAACTTTTGCATTAGTAGCTGCATAAATAATCATCTATAAATACTCGCTCTATATTAATTTCGACTGATTTCCTACTCATTTCTTCATAAAAGAGTATCTAAATCTTTCATATATCTGAAAAATACTAGCGATTCCCATCTGATATTTCTTCTAAATAAATCTTTTACATCCTTTTTTCCATCTAAATCTCTTCTCATCAGGATCCACATAATGCGTTTCTATACCATTTTCCTATAGAAATTTTTTCATCTATATAACTATCATGATGGTCATTATTGCATACTCTACTCTTTATCTATGATAATATCTGAAAAATCTACTATATCTCAAATAATCCTAGTTTATGTCTAATTTTTAAAAACTTCTTTTGTAATCGCTGAACATCTTTCTTTCTTTATACTAAACCCCATTTAAACAACGTTTATTAAAACTTTCATAGGGATAAAAACTAATATTTTTAGTAAAATAATTTTCATTTTTAAAAGAGTACTACTGTAGCTATATGAGCTTTTTCTGTGCTATATTTTTGACATGCGATGTTAGTTGTAGATTTGCGGGTGGATCCATCTATAATGTTGATCGCTTTCTATTTCCTATTTTAAAAATTTGTTATATCTTTCGATTTTTATTATTGTTCATTAGATTTTTCAGTTATTTTTCTGTATATTTTGCAATAAGAACTTGCCCTATATATAAATTTACAGTACCTCACACTACTCCAAAGAATACTTTTTACAAAACATATTTGTACTTCATTATTTTCCAAAGCAAATGCCTTTGTGATTTTAAAGAGTCCTGTATAGTCGTTTAATTTAAAGGACTGTTTCAAAGGCTTCTGTGATTAATGTAGTAGCAGACTGCTTTTCGCTTACTGTGGAACCTTTTTGCCAGTTCTGCTGTAGTTGAGGCCGGGAGAAAGTACATCCTGCACCATGATTCCATTCTGTATCAATTTTTCAGATTCAAAAATTTCAAAATCTTTTCCATCGTATAAAAAATCAATTGATTTTTCTCCAGCGAAAAATTTTTCTTCCTTTTATAACAACATTTTTGCACCTAAGTCACATATTTTTTTAGTACTTCCTTCAGCTTCCTCAAGTGTGCAATTTTTCCATTCCAGCTAACTGTGCGAGCACAAAATAAGTTTGGAGTAACGACAGTTGCGTAAGGCAATAAATGATTTTTCATGGCAGCTACATTTTCTGGGGAAAAAGATTTTTCAGTAGAACCAGCGCTCACTTTACACACTATAACGGGATCTATAACAACTGGATTTTTACAATTTTTAAAATAGAACCTACATATTCAATAATTTCAACTGCTGGAAAGCATATGCCAGTTTTTAATGCATCCACTCCAATTCCATTTACAACTGTATCAATTTGCTCTTTTATAACATTCAATTCAATTGGAAGAAAACTTTGTGAGCTCGCTGCTATTTTAGGGATCCATTGTAACAATAACTGTCAGAGCGTTCATTCCATACACTCCTCTTTCCTGAAACGTTTTCAGATCGCCTGTATACCAGCTCCTCCGCTTGTATCAGATCCTGCAGTGTTAATACTTTTTATAGACATTTTGGTACCTCCTGTTTTTGTATTTTTAATTATTTCAGTTTCAAATTATCAATAACTCTTGTTTTTATAAAAAAATAATATGATGACATCTATACAATCAAAACATTTCAAAAATTAATTTGTTAAATAAATATTTAAAATTTATCTTGCTAAATTCAATATTTTTTTCATAATTTCCTTTGCTATTTCAGGTTTTATTCATTGTATAAATATGAATTCCCTTGATTCCATAAGCTAATAATTCTATAATTTGTTCACTTGCATTACATTATTCCAGCCTTTTTCTATAGATTCCGGATTATCTCCGTATTTTTCAATAATTTATCTAATTTGTGAGGAACAGAACATTTTTGAAAGTTCTATAATTCTTTTTATCTGTTTTGCATTTGTAACTGGCATAATTCCAGCAACTAAAAGGTACTTTTTGATATCTAGTTTTTCTGCCTGCTCCTTAAATTTTATAAAAATATCATTATCAAAGAACATTTGAGAAGTTAAAAATCTGTTCCAGCTTCAACTTTATTCTTCAAATGAAACAGGTCAACCAAATCATTATTTTCATAGTGAGTTTCTGGATAAAACGCATCCACCAATTGAAAAATCATCAAAGTCACTGTTTTTTCTCAAGTCACTAATCAGTTCAGAAGCGTACTTATAATCTCCTTGTTATAAATATCTTCTGTTTCTCCTTGCGGAACATCCCACGAAGTGCTAAAATATTTTTACATTTTTACTTTTTGCTTCCTGCAAATAATCATAATTTCACTTTTCTTACTTCCAACACAAGTTAAATGAGCCAAAACTTCTGTTTTCAAATTATTTTTAATGTGAGAAGCCATTTTCAATAGTCCCACCTTTAGTCTGCCCGCCTGCACTGTATGTAACGCTAATAAAATCAGGCTTGCATTCGAAACCAGTTCAGCCAGTCACCTCTTTTAATTTCTCTTGCGAAAAATTTTTGTTTGGTGGAAAAATCTCAAAGGAAATAAGACGCTCCTTCTGTTCAAACATATCTTTTATTTTCATTAAAACCTCCTAATTAATACTGTTTCCCGTTTAAAGAGCAGAGAAATCAAAAATTGATGAAAATTAAAGCCTTTTACACGATTATATTATTATACAATCTATAACTATAAAATACCCTTTTAATTAAACTTATTACTATGTCCATACAAGGGATTTCTATTTAAATTTTTGGAAAAACATTAAATAAAATAAGAAAAAATCTTTAAGTTGGATACTTAAAAATTACATTTGATACAAAGATGTTAAATTAATTGTATAGAATTTTACTTCTATTTTTAACTGGGATTTAGTATAAACATATAATAAAACATTCTACTACAAATTAATTAAAACATTAAAATAACTTTTATTCTCATTCACCCATTTTTCTGTATTTATCGTATCTTCTTCTAAAGCAGTTCCCTTTAGAGAGAACTTGTCAATCCGTTTAAATTCCTTTTACAACCATTTCCTTTAAATTTTGAGCTGTTTCTAAAAGTTTTCTAGTGACACGCTTAATGGCTCTTTTTATTATTTTCATCTATTATTCCGAGGCTCTTTAGACTGATGGCATCCATTTTTAGGCTTTGGCTTTCCGCGCTCTGAGTCGTTAAAAAGGATTGATAGCGCAGCTTCCGGAGAAATAACCGAATACACACTGTTTTCAAGCATTAAAATTGATTCTGCCACGCCAATTCCTAATGCTCCTCCACTTCACCTTCTCCAATAATAACTGATACACTGGCAACACGAAATCCGAACATTTTGCTGCCAAGTTTTCTGCAATGGCTTCTCCTTGCCCCTTTCTTCGGCTTCTATTCCAGGATATGCTCCAGCTGTGTCGATTAATGTCAGAATAGGGCAATTTAAAATGTCCGCCATTCTCATTAGCCTTAACGCCTTTCTATATCCTTCAGGACTTTGTCATCCCAAAATTTCTGTAGATATTTGAATCAATATCCTTCCTGTCGCCTCTATTATCATTATCTTATATCCACAATTGTCGCAAGCCCTCCCACAATGGCATTATCATCCTTGAAGCCTGTCATCATGAAGTTCTACATGAAATCCTGAGTCAGCTCATTTATATAGTCTAAAAGTGTGAAGGTCTCTTGAGATTTCTTTGAAAGTTTAATTCTGTTCCATGCATCCATCTCATTTTCCTCAGCAAATCCCTATATTTACTCCTCCAGATTTTTCGAGTTTCTGTTATCGAGTGCAGAAAATCAATGCTTCTTTTCAGCTGAAAATCTTTAACTCGGCTATATTATCTTCCAATTCCTTAATTTCATCTTTTATATACTATAGTTCTATCCTTTTCATTTGAAAATTTTAAAATTTACACTAATTTTTCCAATACTCTATAAATCGTTGTTTTCAAATCTTTTCTTTCTGAAATTATGTCAATCGATTCCCGTGTTCCAGCAAAAATTCTGCCCTTTGAAACCCTCTCGGCAATTTCTGATTTACTCGTCTGCTCAATAACTCTAGGTCCTGCAAAAGCGATAAGAGCATTTGGCTCTGTGTAATAACATCTCCCAGCATTGCAAAAGAAGCTGTTACTCCACCTGAGTCGGATCAACAGGTACAGAAATAAACGGAATGCCTGCTTCATTCAGTTTCTTTTTACCTGCTCCTTGAAGTTTTTCGCCATTTGCATAAGTTGACAAGATTCCTTCCCTGCATTCTGCGCCCGAGAGTTTGAAACTATCACAGCTGGTATTTTCCGTTTAAGCCCTCGTTCCAACGCCCTTGTAATCTTCTCTCCAACAACTGAACCCATGCTTCCGCCCATAAAGCTGAATTCATTGGGATAATGCTGACTTCTATTCCGTTAATTTTTCCCAATTCCGCTAATGACACCATCTAACATACGGCTTTTCTCACGTGAAACTTCCAATTTTTCCTCGTATCCAGGAAAAATTCAGCATATCTTTTGAATTAAGCGTCATATCTTCCTCAAGAAACGTTTCTTCATCAATTCGAAGCTCTATTCTTCAAACGCTGTAAGCCTGAAATACTCTCACATTTTGGACATCACATTTAGTTATTCTTTCAAATCCTCATTATAAAATAATCTCATTGCATCGATTACATCCACTTGTTATCATCCACAACATCAACGTTAATTTTGATTTGGATGTAAGTGTTACATATTTATTTTTGATTTTCTACTTGAAAATAAACCCATTTTCTTCACCTCTCAAGAATTTTATAGTTTTTAATTAAAATAACAGGTGTTACAATACCATATATAATACCCACTTATATTAGAAATTTCTTTTGAGCAAAATATTTTTAAAATGCCTTATCTGAAATCGAAAACTTATAGTTATCAAGAAATCGAATAGCAGAAGAAAAGATCTGTCACTGCCATCCTTTATCCCATGTATCTCCCACTATAAAAAGGCTTTCGTGAGCAAGCTGGAGTTCTTATCGTGCTTTTCTGCCAGTAATCAGCTCAACATCTAAAAGTAAAATATTTTATTATCCAAATAATTTTAATATTTCTTTTCGATTTTAATTTGTTAAAAATTTACATGCTTAAAATAAGTAATGCTAGATTCACGTGAAAACAGGATTTTCTGAAACAATAACTTTATTTTCCAATGTTGTTAAATAATTTTCAATTTTAAAATCTTCCAAATTAAATCTCTCTCTCAAGTTTATTACGTCTAATAATATTTTTATTATGAACAACCGCAAAATATTTTTGTGAACTTCATTATCCCTAATTTTTGAGAAATATACCCAAGAAACTTCAAGGTTTTACAGCCACACATAAGCTCCTGATGTTTCAAAATCCAGCCTATTTGCAAAATTAATATTATCACTTTTTATAAATTTTCTTAAAAGACTTCAGCAAGTCCGTACTTATGCCCAGTCCCTTTATGCATCGGAACTTTTTCCTTTTATTCGCAATATCATCATCTTCAAAAGATAACCATCTTTTTATATTTTTCCAGATCTTTTCTAAAATTTTCAGTTCCTTTTATCTTATGTGTATTGACAATTTCTCCTATTTTTCAGTATTTCCTGTAGACAAATTTCTTATTGTAATTTTATCATTTAACAGAAGGCGATAGTTCTCCTTTGACTTTTTCCGTTAATTTTAACATCCTGCACCTATCGCCCCATCCTGCTGCAATTTGCTCATCCTTAAAATTTTTCTAAATATCTGTCCAGTCACGATTCCTTCCATCTCAGAATGTACAACAACTCTCCCAAGATTTTCCTCATTTCTAAGTATTATGAATTTTTATGCTTTCAATTATTCCTATCATTATAAATGAAGCTAGGAACGACTTTTCCACCTGTAGCTCATAAACAATAACAGTTTCCCTGTAACTGGAACAAGTCCACTTGTCATTCCTACGTTTACGACTACGTGCATGAAAGATTACTCCAGCCATGCCATATCATAGAGGTTACCAAAATCATCCCATAATCCGGGATATCCGCATTATTTCAAAATTAACGCAAAATACAAAAGTAAAACCACTGAAGAGCCTACAAATCCCATCTCTTCAGACAGTACTGAAAAATAAAAGTCTGTCTGTGCTTCAGGCAAAAATTCCAGCCTGCTCTGACTCCCCTGCAAGACTCCCTTCCCTAGAAATCCTCCAGCTCCAACTGATATTTTAGACTGTATAACGTCCCATCCGCTTCCTTTTCTGTCTGTTCTAGGATGTAAAATGTTCTCTACACGTGTCCTTTTGATAATCGCTCAGTACAAACTTGTAAAACCGGATAGACTGACAGCATAAGCACCATCCCTATTATCCGTGATCGGCTTCATGTTTGCGCCTATACAAAAATCATAAACACGAATGCTGGATTGTTATCAAGGTTGTTCCCAGGTCAGGCTGAATAAGGATTAGAAAAATACACGTTACTGGAAGAATAGCCCAATAATGTCATTTGCTATTAATCCCGCTTTTTGTACTTGTTTACTATCCAGTGCAATAATTATAATAATCGCTACTTTTTACAAACTCTGATTTATCGCAGCTGAAACGGTCCTAATCGTAATCCAACGTCAGACTTCCAAGAGTCCCAGCGAACCGAACGAGCAGAAGAATGACACATATACCGTAAATATGCCGTATAGTATTTTTATACTTTATAGTCAACTGCGGCTATTAAAAATACCAGCACTGTCCCTATTCCGATCCACAGGATATTTTTACAACCATTCCGCTCCTTTTGTCGCACTGTACACAAATACTGTACTTATCGTTACAAGAGCGTACACAAACAGCAATATCATCTTATCTATCCGAAGGATATTATTTCTCATATCATTCAATCTTTTGGGTTTTGAAACATTTTATACTCCTAAATCTTTATTTTTATTTTTCAAATTATAAAATTTTAGATAAATATTTTACCCTATTTGTCAATATTCTCAAAACTGTAATATTTTCCGTCAAATATTTAGTTTTTGCAAAAATTATTTACATCCTCAAGTTTTACTGCATTGACTTCATTTTTCATCTTTTCAGAATCCGCATTTCATTTTTCTAATATAATAATTTCCCAAAAATTCTATCTCAACGTGGATTTTTCCTGCAAATGCAATCCTGCTCATATATATTTATGCCTTCTAGTTCATCCTCTCGTTACTCCATTTTCACGTAACTTTTAAACTCTGAAAGTGTTATTTCTATTGCCTTTTCATACTTTTCCGATTCTGTTCCAATGTATGTCGATCGTCAAGCCTCCTGATAAATAATATTGATTATATGTATAAACAGAATAGGCAAGTCCATTTTCCTCACGAATTTCCTGAAAAAGTCGGAACTCATTGAACCGCCAATAATATTTTGATAAAATATCCGTATATATTTTATTTTTACTGTTATAATCTTCACTTTGATGAGAAATACAGATATTAACTTGATTTATATCTTTTTGAGACAATCCAGCATTAAATGAAAAATCTATTTTATCACGCCCTATCAATCTTTTTATCACCTAATTTTGAAAAATATTGATCAATTTTCTGAATAATCTCATTTTTACTCAAAATTTAAACTACAGATCAAAATATTATCTTTTGTGCATCTTTCCTTATAATATTTTCTGATTTCATCTGCAGTAAAAGCCTTTTACACTGGCTTCTGTCCCAATAATAGGCTTTCCATGCTGCCCATTTATACTGTCAGCATAATTCATTTCAAATACCGATCATCCGCGAATCCTTATACATCTTAATTTCTTCCATGATTACATCTCCAGTTCCTTTTCATCAATCGTAGAATTTGTAACAATGTCAACAAAATATCCACAGACTTTCCTAGAAACTGTGTTAAGGCATTTATATAAAAACTGTTTCCTCTTTAGTCGTGTGCATTCACATTTTGCTCCAAGATAGTCAATTTCTTCAGAAATTTCAAAATAATTTCTAGCAGGAGTCCCTTTTAAAAATCATATGCTCCAGTACATGGGAGATTCCTTCCTGTATCACTCTCATCTCGTGAGCCTGTACAAATACACCAACTGAGCAGGTAGAAATACTTTCAAGCCTATCAAAAATAACTTCTATTCCACTATCTGTCCTTATCTTCTCTATCATACCATTCCTTCTTTTTCATTTTATAAAAATCAAAAATATTTATTAGTATTCAGAATCCTAAACAGTTTTATTCCAACTATTAAAAATATAATTAACGGAATAAAACAAAGTCGCATAAATTGGAACTGCTCCAGATACTGCCATTGAACGTCAAAATCGTGCTGACACCGTAATAGGCGTAACCAATTATTCACAGATAATCCTATATTTAGAGCCGCTCCTCCTCTTACATACCTACTTCCTAGCGAAAGTCCAATTAGACACATAACGAATGAAGATAATGCAAAAAGATATTCTATAATAAAATTCTATTCTTAAATTTAAGGAATCTGCTCCAACTCTTGTAAAAATAAACTACCTTTTTCACGTAATTCAGGCATTGTCAAATTTTTGCCTTGACTGGACTTGCCAGTACATCCTCCATTTTTGCAATAAATTTAGAATGTATCAGCAGGCTTCATTAAATTAGTTTTATCATCGTACTCCTTTAAGTCTTTAAAAGTCCATTCATTTGTTTTTGGGTTAATTTTTCCAAAAGGAAGTTATATTTTGCTTATTTCCTTAAAAGCCTTTTTCAAATTTCAGTATTTCAATATGCTCCATAGTTCCAGTATTTTTTTATTTGCGTGTTCACTAAAAAGTACTGTATCAATTTTTACAAAAATAAATTTTTCTCCACCTTGACAGGTTCCTTATTATCAATTTTTAAAAGATTTTAAATTTTCCTTTTTAGTGTTTGATTTTCCTAAAAGCGTCGTAATTTAACCAAAATACGCCCATACTTACAAGAAATGAAAAAAATCATTGGAAATAAAGCTATTCTTGCGAAAACTGATTCCACTTGTCTTCATTGTCATGCGATTTCCAGCTGTTTTGCCATCTTGCTTATACATGAAAGGCTTCCAAGCAGAACTCCAAGAGGAGCTGTATTTGTTATTATTTCAGGTGTTCCGTATCTCAAATATCTTATAGCATCATGTCCTTTTAAGCTTTCCGTCCATAATCCATCCTGTAAGACTAATACTTTCAGCTAGTAAAAATATTAAGAAAAACATCATCATTCCTAAAAATAAAAACTTTTTACATAGTTTAGAATTATATATTTATCTAATTTATTCATACTCCTCCTTTCGTTAATTTCCTTTATATTTCTTTTATTGAAAAAAATATGCACATTATAAACAAAACAAAATTAGGAACCCACATTGCAATGTTTGCAGGTACATTATTTCTTTTAGTACCATAATCTTTTTGCATAACTTGCCATTTCTATATAAACCAAAATATAACAATCAAACTGTTCCAAAACTTATTCCTCTTCCGCTTCGTCTATGCCCTACTGAAAAGCAATACTCCCAGCCAGCATAAAAACGTGCTTGCAAATGGTCCTATAAGTCTCTGGTAAATTTCCACCTGCTGCTTTAATCGCAGTTTCCTTTCTCTTCAGGATTTTTTATATTCTGTTTATAAAATTCGTTCAGTTCCTTTTTATGTTCATTTTCCTTACGGCTCACTTCTTTCTTGTCTTCCCTAAAAAGTAGTGATTGGTATTTCCTGCTCCTGATATTAAAGCCGAAACTTGGCTATTACCATCTTTATCAAAGCGTATCCCTTTTTACTTTCTTTAATCTTATATCCTGGATCAAATTTTTGCATTTTCTGCAAGAAATACTATTGGATAGGATTATTACCTCCACGTTTTATTTATAATCGAAAGTTTTTTAGCTGTAGCTTTTTCATTATTTACTTCATCAATGTAAAATCCAAAACCCTTTTTCCTCATTTTGTCACTTTTTCTTCTGATCAATGAATTTGGCTTTTGAAGCTAGAATTTGTTTTGTCTGAGCATTTATATTCTTTTAAAGGCACGAGGATTTACATATTTCAAGTCCTAAGCCAATCAACAGTCAATATTATTCCAAAAATAAATGCTGGACGGATTATTCTAAAAGTCCTATTCCAGAACCTTCCATTGCAACAATTTCATTTCGTTTCTGAAAGTCCTCCATAACACAAGCATTACCAAGAAATGCTCCCATCGGGATATTGTCTTGACAAGAACTCCTGTATAGCATAAAACAGATAGTCTATTATAGATATAAATGGCAAATCACTCTGCAAACAATCGCTCCATAACTTCCATTACCACATTTAACATCATAATGAAATGTAAATATGCTAATTCCAAATAATGACGGCATAAAGTGATTGTAAATATATCTGTCAATTATTTTCATTTTTATCAATTTTCCTTTTTATCTCTTTGTATCTTATAATCATTTTTGTAATTCTGTATAAAGTTGTATTTAGTCAATATCTTTGTCTCAAATTCATCTAGTCTTTGGATTTTTATAATTATTTCAGAACATCATCTATTACTTCTTTTTCTCTCTTCTGCTATAACATATCTTTTCCACGTCATCTTTTTATGAATTTTGGAAAAAGAATCTGCAAATTTTAATGCATGTCTTGTCATAAACTGAACTAGAAAAGCTTTTGTCCTCTTTTCCACGTGTTCTTTTACTGCTCTATCAGATCCTGTAATTACTGTGATATACACAATAATTGCAACAAAAGAAATAATTTTCATTATTCCAAATATCATTCCATAAAATTTATCAAATCTCATTTTTATACTTTTAAAAATTTTCTATTAACTATTAGAACGACAGAATAGACAATACATTGGACTAAAACTATAATAACAAAATATTTTTAACTGATTTCTTGAGGTTTAATTTTCTCTGAATTAAAAGTTTACATATGATTTGTTATAAAAATAATAAAAATATATTTAAACATATTGAAAAATTCCAGAGAGAATCCTCTTCTATATCCAAGAAAAATAAATATTACTCAGTAAAACTATAAATCCAATATCCACATCATTTTCCCTACCTCTATTTTTCCACATAAATTTCTAGGTACTCTCTGACTTATTCCACATAAAATCTCATACGAAATAGTATTACATAAATCAGCAACCTCCACAACACTTATATTTTTCCCAAAAATTCTACAACATCGCCTTTTTAGCTTCATTTTTCAATTCTTCAGGAAGTAAAATTATAAGCTGATCCATACAGACACGTCCTACAATTTCACATTTATGCCCTTTATAAAAACATAGCCTTTATTTGACAAAGTCACGTCTTACTCCGTCAGCATATCCAATAGAAACTGTAGCATAAGTCTTTCCAGCTTTTCCCTTTATAAGCATTTCCTAACTTATAAAACTATCTTCCTTTCAATGTCTTTATATAGCTGATTTTTGCAAAAGAGAGCATTACTGGCTTAAATTTATATGGAGCTGTTTCTTCGTCCGTAACTCCCCATAAAAGATATAATTCCCACTCTTACAAAAATCTTCTATGCTGTCCTGAAACTTTCAAAGTTCCAAAAGCTTGTTGTGCAGATGTCTATATTTTTATTGATGATATTTCACTTGATATCATGCATTGCTTTTAAATTTGCTTTCCTGCAATTTTGTATAGTCTTTGTCACTATCAGATGATGAAAAATGCGAGAAAAATTCCTATTGGATTAATATGGCTAGAATTTTTAAGAATTTCATTCAGTTTTTCAGTCTCACTTTCCTGAAAGCCTACACGTCCCCATTCCAGTATCTATCTTTATAAACACATCTGTAGTTTTTCCCTTTTTCTTTTCCCAGTTTTTTTCCAAATATTCTATTTCCTCAAAATCTGTCACCATAAAATAAATATTTTTATCAACAATCAAATCCATGTACTCATTTTCCACAGGTCCCAATATCAGCACCATAATATCATCATGAAGTTCTTTTTATTTTAAGCGCTTTCGTCACTTGTTGCAACTGCAAGTTCTTTATTCACTTTTATCAGAGCATCATATTTCAGCATCCCATGTCCATAAGCATCTGCTTTTATAACTGCTATTATCTGTCTTTTGCTCACAATTTTTCAATTTCATCATCATTGCTATACAAAGTATTTATATTTATTTCTGCCCAGCATCGCATTTTTCAATTCACCTTCTAAATTTATCATTTTATTTTTAATTATACTAGCACTTTATCTTTTTCATCATATCCATTTACTGTTTTACCAGAACTTTTTATAACATCTTTAACTTTTGGGCTCATTTTTACCTTTTTCATTATATAAACCAAAGGACTTGCTACAAATACTGATGAATAAGTTCCAACAAGCATTCCTACAAATAGAGTCATACTAAATGTTTTTAATGTGATCTCCACTCAAGAATCAGAAGTACAATTACAGAAAATAGATGTAGTCAATGAAGTATAAATTGATCTTGTGAACACTTGATTTATTGATTTTTCAATAACTAGATCCAAATGGTTCCACAGTTTTATTTTTCTACCTTTTCTATTTTTTCTGAATATTTTTCACGAATTCTATCAAATACAACAATCGTATCGTTAATAGAATATCCTAAAATTGTAGAATTGCGTCTATAAATGGGTATCTATCTCATATTTAAGCATTGCAATAACTCCAGCAATAATAACATCATGAACTAACGCCACAATTCCTGCCACTGCATAAATAAATTCAAATCTTACTGTAATATAGATGATAATTAAAATACTTCAATTACCAATGCCTGAATTGCATTAGATGTTAATTCCTTACCAATCACTGCACCTACAGTTTCATTTTTCACAACTTCATCTTTCCAGTTTTTGCTCAATTCTGACATTATTTTTGTTTTTGCGTATTATCAAGCTGTTCCGTTCTTATAATAACAGTATTGTCTGTATCTGAAAAACTGAACTCTTTTAGCTTTCATTTAGGGAATTTCTCCAACTAGACTGTTTAATGTCTATTTACTGCATTCTGAGTCAATTTTTCTCATATTTTTAACTGAGATTAACTCTCCACCTTTAAAATCTACACTAGATTTAGCTTTTATTGCAAATAATGAAACTAGCGAAACTATAACCATTACTGCCGAAATTTCTATAAAGCTTTTCTACGTCTATTACTTTTTAAATTAATCTTCATTTCAAAGCTCCTTTCCAGAACAACTGCTCCTTTTTATGTTAAATGTTTTTATAAATAACTTTAATAGTTACTTTTGAAACAAATACTCCTGTAATTACAGTAGCAACCACACCAAGTGCCAATGTTAAGCACAAATCCTTTAATTGGCTCAGTTCTAGGAAAAACAGCACAGCGCCACAAGGCTATTGTTGTCAGATTTCCATCAATTATGGCAGGAAAGGCATTTTTCATAACCTCTTTCAACCGCATCATGGAGCGATTCTCAAGCCGTAATTCTTCCTTTTATTCTCTCATAAGTAATTACATTTGAATCAACCGCCATACCAAGTGTGAGAATAAACCCTGCAATTCCAGGAAGTGTCAAAAGCTGCACCGATACCGCTAAGTAGGTCCTAAAACTAGAACTCCATTTATTAAAAAGTGCAATATCTGCAACAATTCCGATATTTTATAAATAGCAATCATAAATACTGAAATTACACCCTAAGGCAATCAGCCCAGCTATTCCAGTCTGTCTTATAGAATCTACTCCAAGTGTCGCTCCAACTGTTCTATTTTTCAACAATTTTAATTTCTACAGGTAATGCTCCCTGAGTTTTTAACAGATTTGCTAGATTATTGGCTTCTTCCATTGAAAAATCTTCCAGTTATAATCCCGCTTCCACCGTTAATTTCACTGTTAATTGTAGGTGCTGACTGTTCCTTTGTTATCAAGCATTATTGCCAGCTGTTTTCAATATTCTCCTCTTGTAATCTTTAGCAGTATTTGCTCCCTGTGAATTTAATTCAAAACTTACAGAAGGCATTCCAACCTGATCCCTAGACACTCCTGCTGATTTTTAATGCAGAACCTTCCAATAAAACAGGCCCGTAAGAACCATCACTTATTTTTATTCTAAACTCAAGTTTTGCTGTCGTACCAATCATTCAATAGCCTTTTTGAGGATCTTTTATCACCAAGCTCCCTATCAATTTTGTCATTTCGCTAAGCTGAATAACAGGTTCAGCAACTCCAATACTATTTACCCGTCTTTCAATAATATTTCTAACCTTGCTCATTGTATCAGCCTCTATGCCCTGCTGCCTGTAATACAACCGATGTTCCACCATCGTAAATCAAGTCCCAGTTTTACTTTATTAAAGGTACAAAAATAAGGCTGGAACAAAATTACTAAAAGTAACCAAATATAATGTGATTTTTATTTTTGCATTTTCATCCTTTCTCTATCTAAATATCTTTCTTCATAAATTTATTCTTCAATTATTTAGATTACTGTATTTTTATTATGTTAGTCATTAATTTTACTTTTATTAACATGCTTCCTTGCATCAAGTGCAGCGTTTCGTTCAGTAGAACCGCTTTTCGACTTTCATTATCTCTAAGTAGTAGTCAGTTAAATATGTTTCAAATCAAAAAGCTCAGCTGTTTTGCGTAAAAGAAATTTTAGCTAGTGATGTACTCTACGTTAAAAGAAATTTATTGTACTAAATAAAACTAATTCTAAACTAACGTATCTAAATATTTTTGCAAAATTATTGATCACGCAACCATGTCTACAACTTTTCACGTTCTTTTCCATTCTTTTTGAATAGTTTTTAAATAATGCTCAGCCTCTGTTGTTGTGTAACGCTCATCCACAAAGATAATCTGAATATTTGGAATACTCTTTTTCAATTCTTCCACAAAATTCCTCCACTTTTTCCACCCTGACGTTTTTCGTGCCATCAAGGCTCTTTGGCATTCCCACAACAACTTTTTGTGCCTTCATCATCTAGTATTTCCTTTATTCTTTCAACAGGATTTGTCTTTGTTCTGTCAATTACTTCGAGAGCAGTTGCAAGAATTCCCAAAGGATCGCATTTCGCAACCCAATTCTAGACATCTCCCACATCTAATCCAATAAATTTTTCATTTTTATTTCTCATTTCTTAAACAATTTTACCATTTTATTTTAATAGAAATTATATATAGGTTAGTTTTTACTTAATCAAATATAATTTTTAGATTGTCTTGCAAGGGGATCCCCTCACTAAATAATATCTGTTTTTAGTACAAAGCTATACCCGTATCGGTTAGAAAAGAAGGTCTATTATAATTTTTCAGTTACAAATTCAAACGCTTTTTCAACAGCTTCTTTTTGCAGCACTTCCATCTTTTTCCACCAGCCTGTGCAAAGTCAGGCCGTCCTCCACCGTTTCCGCCAGCGACTTGTCTGCAACTTTTTACTATTTCTCCAGCCTTCACTTTTGAAATCAGGTCTTTTCGTAACTCCAACTACAAAAACTGCCTTTCCATTTGTTATTTGTTCCCAAAAATGATGATTCCAGACTGCATCTTTTTCTTTTTCCTCTGTCTACAATCTCTTTCAGTTCATCAACATTTTATCTTCAAATGAAGATTTTTAGTACTTTCACACCATTTACTGTTTCCACATTTTCCAGCATTTCATTGATTTCGTATTTTACAAGTTTTGTTTGCATTTCCTCATGCACTTTTTACTGCCACTCTCATATCTCCAATATATTTTTCGATAATATCAACAACATCATCTGTTCTAAAAATATCAGATATTTCCTTTATTTTTATCTTCAAGCCTGTTTACATAATTCAAGCTCTTATGTCCAGTTGTAGCTGTAATTCTACGTGTTCCTAGAAGCAATTCCACTTTTCAGACTCGATATTGAATAATCCTATTTCTCCAGTTGATTTAACGTGTGTTTCCTCCCACAAAGTTCAATTGAATATCCGTCAATTTCAACAACACGAACTATATCTCCATATTTGTCTGAAAATAATGCCATCGCTCCTCTTGCTTTTTGCATCTTCAATATTTTCATAATTTATTTTTACCTGTAAAATTTTGATAAAATAATGTCATTTACACCTTTTTCAATTTTTCAATCATTTCTGGACTGATTGCTTCGTAATGTGAAAAAGTCAAATCTTAATTTTTCATCATCCACAAGCGATCCGAGACTGCTCTACATGTGTTCCTAGATTTTCTCTCTAAAACTTTTGTGTAAAATGTGTGTAGCTTGTATGATTTCTCTGAATATCTTTTTCTACAGTTTACATCAATTTGCATTTTTCACTTCTACGCCTACAGTCGAGCAATTCCCCTTGTGATTTCAACCTGATGAATAAAGACATCGTGTTTTTAACCACATTTACAACTCTTCCTTCAAATTCTCCAGAAGTAATAATTCCTGTATCAGCAACTTGCCCTCCAGATTCAGCATAAAACGGAGTTTTGTCAAAAATCATCTCATATCCTGAGATTCCTTCACTTTTGGCAATATGTAAAAGCGTGCTTTTTCCTCAAAATTTTGTGAATATCCAGTAAATTCAGTTTTTCCCATGTTTTTCAATTCATCTATAAATTCATCTTTTATCATATCAGAAATTGTTGTTCTGCTGTCTTTTGACCGTTGCACCTGTTCTGCCAGTTTTTCTCAAATTCTTCTTCTGATGTTTCAAATCCTTGATTTTCCAAAATCAATTTTTGTAAGTTCAAATGGGAATCCAAAGTATCATACAGCTTAAAAAGTCAATTCAGCTGGTAATTCCTTCTGATTTGCACCCTTTTAATTTCTGAATTTCTTCTTCCAGCATTTCAGTTCCATTTTTCAAAGTTGTTGCAAATCTTTCTTCTTCCAGTCTTATAACCTTTTCTATATATTCCTTCTTTTCAGCTAATTCTGGCATGCTTCATTCATTGTTTCAAGAACGTAAAGGCACTAATTTATAAAGAAATATATCCTCTTTTTCAAAAACTTTCTGTTTTGCAGAACTTCCAGCTCCAAAAAGCACGTCTTATAATTTTTTCTTAAAAATATATCCACGCCCTTCATTTGACGGCAACACTCCATCTCAATCAAAAAATACTGAGGCTCTAACGTGATCGGCAATAATTTTTACTGCTTCCTCACTTTTCATTTCCTTGAATTTCAAGGTACAGATTTTATCCCTTTTGTAATATTTGTAACAAATCCAGTATCAAAGTTGTTATCCTTGTTTTGTACAACCGAAGCAATTCTCTCAAGTCCTGCCCCTGTGTCAATATTTTTTTCTGGAAGTGGAACAAGTGAACCGTCTTCAAGCCTATTCCATTCAGTAAATACCAGATTCCAGATTTCTAAAAATCTATCTCCATCATCTCCTGGCTTTCTGTCAGCTTCTTCATTATTTTTCCCATATTCTGAGTATCGTAATAAATCTCGCTACAAGGGCCCTGCAAGATCCCACAGGTCCTCGCTGCCCACCAGTTGTCTCTTCTCCAAGCCTCACAATTCTTTCTGCTGGCACTCAATTTCCTTGTTCCAGATTTCATAAGCCTCATCATCTGTTTTATACACAGCACACCCAAAGTCTGTCCTCTTCCAGTTTCAATACTTTCGTTATATATTCCCAAGACCACTCAATAGCTTCCTTTTTAAAATAATCTCCAAACGAGAAATTTCCTAACATTTCAAAAAATGTATGATGTCTAGGCGTTCTCCTACATTTTCCAAGTCGATAGTTCTAATACATTTCTGATAAGTCGTAATCCTTTTAAATGGTGCCTCCTTTTCTCCCTAAAAAGAACGGCTTAAACGGTACCATTCCTGCTACAGTCAGCAATAAGCTCTTATCATCTGGTATAAGCGATGCACTTTCAAAAATGCTTATGCTCTTTCGATTTATCTACAAAACTTTTTCTTATTTCATTTCCTGTCATTATTTGTTTGAGATTGTTGAAACAATCCCGCTCCTTTCCTATTGTATCTTTTATTTTATTATTGTAAAATTATTATTTTCAACCAATATTGCTTCTTTATTATTAATCAATTTTAAATCCAATTTATCTTTATATAATTCAACAGTATTTCTCGAACTTTCGACTAAAAAGGCTCTTCCTCAAAATGAGGAACTATGTAAAAAGTCTACTAAACTTAACCCTGTATAATCATTTAATTCTGTTGCAAATGTCTTATCATCCACTATAGAGGCGTACTCTATGTTAGGGAGCTGCTATTACTGAACCTGTTGATTCTCCAATATAGAGCAGTCCATTTTCTATTCTTTCCTTTTTAAATAAGATGTTAAATTTTTCTTTTTAATTCTTGCAATAAATAGAAAGTATTTCCACCAGAAATAAAAACTGCTCTTCGCTTCCGACAATTTTTCTCTTTTGCAATTTCTTCTGAAAAATAGAAATATCAAAATTTTCCACTTCATAACCAAAATCTTCAAATGCCTTTTGAGTAAGATGTATGTATTTTTATATTCGTCTACATTAGTTGCTGTGGGAATAAATAGTATTACTTTCAGTATTTTTATCTAAAAATTTTTTTACAAGTTCTATACTTTCGTATAAAGATGATGTTAAAATCATATTTTTCAAAAAAATCATCCTCTCTAATCAAGTTTGAAGTTATCCCCTAGATACACTCTTCTAGCTGTCTCATCATTTGCAATCTGCTGTCCTGTTCCTGCAATCAGAAATTGTAGCCTTCTGCCATTATGTAGGCTCTTTCCGTAATTCTCAATGTTTCACGCACGTTATGATCGGTAATCAATGTTCCAAGCCCACGTTCCTTTAACTGCATTATTATATTCTGAATATCCTCAACTGCAATCGGATCTACTCCCGCAAAAGGCTCATCAAAGCAGTATAGAAAGTCTGGATTTGTAGAAATAGTTCTAGCAATCTCCACACGTCTACGTTCCCCTCCGGAAAGTGCATATCCCAAACTTTTTGCTACATGAGATAATTTAAATTCCTCAATTAAATTCTGCATTGTAGCAATTCTTTCTTTCTTTTTGACTCCTCGCATTTCAAGAACCGATACAATATTTTCCTCCACAGTCAAGTTTCTAAAAGACAGATGCCTCCTGTGGCAAATAACCAAGCCCAAGCCTAGCTCTCTTATACATCAGCAAATTTGTAATTTCTTCCCGTTATACATTACTCTGCCATGATTAGGCCCTTTTACAATCCCCGTAATCATATAAAAGGTAGTCGTCTTTCCTGCTCCGTTAGGCCCAAGAGTCCTACAACTTCCCCTTTTCCATCGACAAGCTCACACTTTTTACAACTTCCCTGTTTTTATATATCTTTTCAAGCTATCGACTTTCTATACTAATTTTTCTAGCCATATCTTCTCCTATTTTATATTTTAATAAAGTATCTGTTTATATATTCCAATAACTTTAAATTATTAAAATTATTATTACTTCACTATATTATAAATCATTTTTGCTCTACTAAAAATTTGCAAAAAGTCAGATTATTATTTTATCCTTTCTATCCAAATATTCCACATTCAAATATATTATACACTGTAAAATTACAAACAATATCAATATAAAAGTTCCAAAAATTCACACTGTACCAAATATTGAACTAGAAAAATAAATATACAACATGCTAATCTTTCTAACATTGGATATATTAAACCTAAAAAAACTATTCTGTATAAAAATTAGATATGTAATAACGAAAAATATCATTTTTCAACCATTTCTTTTCATCAAATGTAAATTATAATCCCAAGATTCCTTTAAATTAATGGTCTTGCAGAAAATAATGGAATAAAATAAAAACATATACAACCAAAAATTACCATCGCTATCCAATATATTGCAAGAAAACTAAATGAAATTCATCCAAAAAATGTCGATAAGGAAAAAGAAACTCTCCAATATAATAGCTAATTATAGTATATAAAATATAAAAGAAAAATTTTTGAGAGCTGACTGTCCTAGTCTTAAATAATTTTTCTCCTCTATTTTAAAAATTATTTTTGATAAAACAGAAAAAGCACCAAATAATAACAAAAGTTTAAAAATCGAAAATAAATTTAACATAGGAGAAAGTGACAGTATTCTGAAAAAGATATACTCTATAATTTTTAATACAAGCTATTAAAAAGAAAAATAGTATCCACCACACATCATTCTTGTCAAAAAGTAAATTTCTAAAATAAAAAAGTATATCTTTATTTGTTGAAAAATATTTAAATTTTCTTTTTCTATCAATTTTCTCTTGTAATTCTTTCCATATCCATACTTTTAATGCATCCTTTCTTTTTATAATTTTATATGATATTTAAAGAAAAGTGAGTATATTTCTACCCACTTTTTCCATATTCTATACTAAAACTGTTTCTGATAAGATAGCACCACCATATCTTAATGTTGCCACATTTCTATCTCCATTTTTACTCCAAGAAAATTGGTATATCTATTGTACCTTTACTTTACATTTACCCTTACTGATGAAGGTAAATTTCACCATCTTCAGGAACATAAATATTTTTGCGACTCTAACAAGCATTTCGTGGCTGATTCTGTCGGAACACTCACATTAAAAGTTCTTTTCCAGCTGTATCAACTCCAGCTTTAGCTATTGCAGTCAAAGTTACTCCTTTTGTTCCTCCACCATAAAATTGTTGTTAATTCTTCCAGATACTGAAAAACAGGCTTGAATTTGAAGAACGCCATTTTATTGTAACTGGAACTCCATTTGAGGCTGTCATTGATTTTGGCAAGTTAATCCCTCCTCTTGTACTTACCTCTCCTTCAGGAATTGACAATTTTACCTATTACTTCTGAGTTGTGCATGACATTTTTAGGATCTGACCGCCCTTGTTCCTCATTATTCTGAATTTCATATTGCATCTGAATATTTCTTCATTTTCAAGGATTCTCTCTATCCATATCGTAATTGCACTTTTAGATGAAATTTGTGTTTTTTCCTGATAAGTCACTACATTTCCATTTAATTTTATTTTTTATCTTTCAAATAAATTGTAGCCTTTATCTGCACTTGTATTAATCGTTCTGAACTGTGGCAATGTACTTACAATTTTTACATTGTTTCTGGTATACCCTTCCTGCTTATTCATATCCATATAAAGATAATTTCGCTGTCATCTTTGTATTATTCTTAAAGTTCAACTATAACTTTGTCCCTTGCAAGAATAAGGTTTCTTCCAGAGTCCATCTCATTATATTGAGAATCAAGTGTAATATCCTTATAAGTCATATGCACATTTTCCTTAATTTCACTACGCGTACTACTCATATTACTTCCATTTTTATGTGAAACGAAATAAACTTTGGCAGTATTTCCTATGAAGTTTACTGCTCTGATTCTACAAGTGGTCTTGGGATCATTTACAAGATCTTTACATTTCCACGAATTTTACCTTTAATATGCCCATCAAACCTAAATTCCTTTTTCTCAAAACTTCCACGTCCTGTGTCAGATGTAATTCTATCTCCTTGAACACTTGTCATTTCCATTTTATTAGCAAAAATATCTTTTGAAATTGTGTTCATTGTTCCATTTGCACCATGTGTACATTAAAGTTTCTGCTTTTTAACGTTAAATGGTCCCATTCATTCTGGCATCTCCAGTTGGGAAAACATATATAAGTCCTGTTCCATCCATTTTATAGTCATCGTAATTTGCAGTAGTAGTCATTTGTTGTAAGTGTTTCTGTTTTTAAAGTCATAAACTCCACTTCTATATGTTCCTGTAGTTTTTCTTGGTAAATAGTTATATGTTCCATTTCCATCACCATTTCAATATTCTGCAATTTCATCGTAGAACACATGATCTCCTGTTACTATTAAAGTTGGGACTTGTATATTTTATATGTCCTCTTCCATCAACCTGTTTTTCTTTTACGAGTATGATGCAGCATCTGCTGAAATCACACTATTTTTACCAGTATAGACAATATTTCCTCGTCCATCTACACGCTCATCCTTCATATAATAATCAACTTTATTTCCTGTTAATTTATTTTCAGGATCTGTATAAATTACATTTCTTCTGCATTTCCAATTTTATTTATATCATCATAACGCATTTGTGTTAGCACGGAGTTCTCTTTTTGTCTGTTCTTCCTTATAAATTACATGACCCTTCTGCAAATCGATACTTTTTGTTGGACTCATGATATGTAATCTTTGTCTGCTGTCAAATGTCTTTTTATCTTTTTATTGTTATAACTTGCATTTCCACTGCTACAATTGTTTCTAAATTTTGTTGTTGTTTCAACCTCTATCTGCCTCAGAAACTGTATCATCAACAGTATTTATTAGCTTTTGTCCTCACTGGTGAAATTAATCGTATCTCCCTGTTTCTTGTATTCCACACGTTCTGTATAAATTTCCCATTTTCTTTGTCCTTCGTTGTTCCAACAACTTTTTCATTAATGTAACATCAGATGTCTTTAGTGTTCACTTCTCCTTCTTTTCCAGAAATTAACATCTGTTTCTTTTACCAGATCTACAATTACATTTTTAAACCTGATAACTTCGTCTCCTTCAGATCCAATCTGTTCATCTGCATAAATGATCGCATCATCTTTTTAATCTGCTACATAACTTTTTTTGCTTTCATATCCTTTTGCATCTGTTCAAGCGGTGTCGGAATTTTTAGAATACCGCATATATGAAATATATCAGTAGTAATACAAGTCCTCCATAACCTATTTTTTCCACATTATTTTTTTCTCCTATTTTACCAATTTTAATTCTCTTTTTGATTTCTCCTTTTAATTCAAACAAAAATTTTTATTGCATCCATCGGTGTAACATTATTTCACATCATAATATTCTATTTTATTCACAATTTCTAACAAATCTTTTCCTTTTCTTCTTCAACCTGTACTAATTTTTCCGTCATAAAATTGAGTACTTTCATTATTTTCAAAATCATTTGCACGATTAGTCATCTTTCAAATTCTTGAAAATCATTTCTCAAACTCTGAATTTCCTCCAAAAAGTGATAGCTGGTGAACATCTACGGTTCTTTCAATCAATTCTGCTCCAGCTGTTTCAATATTTTCTTGCTTTCAATCAATATTTCCCTTAGAAGTCCCAGCCAGTTTTGCTACTTCAATACCATAGGACTTGTCTCGTCTCCATTTCTACAATATTTCGCAAAACATCACTTTTCCCTGCTTTTCATCCACTTCATCCGATAATTTCACAATGTGTGCAAATTTATTTTT
>BNJT01000313.1_pt1 | contig 75404 bp, 90 predicted proteins | sample 8540491 | NCBI WGS metagenome assembly BNJT01 (sample SAMD00202455, study PRJDB9452) | human saliva metagenome | host: Homo sapiens | reverse complement strand
AAGAAGATTCTCATTTGAGAATCTTTTTTTTACAATAATATAAATTTAGTTATGAAAAATCACATTCACAAGTAAAAATAAAGGAGCTGCAAATATAAAATAGAAATTTAAATATAATAGAAATTGTTAGTTTTCTATTTTAAAAAAATCCTTTTTAAGTCAGTTTTCTCTTGAACCAACATTTAAAAAAATACAGTATAATTTTTTTGATTATTTATTTTTAAAAAAACAAATAAAAAAAGTAAACGTTTTTCAGGAGCACATAATTCTTTGAACTATTTAAATTCTTATGATAAGATGAAGATGCTAAAGAAGTTAGAAGAATTTTGTATTCTAAAACCAAAAATAATAAAATATTAAATTGTTTCTGACTAATAGTAAAAATATTAAAAAGGAGAACTTATCAATATGATAAGAAAAGAACAACAACGCTTCTCTTTGCGTAAATACAAGGTCGGTGTTGCATCAGTATTTTTAGGAATAACTCTTAGCTTTATGATGGCTAATAGTGGTGCTGTATTAGCTTCCGAGCTTCCTGCACAAGCAAATTCTGAGGAAAAAACTGAGATGGTAAGTCATGATGATCCTATTGGAGAGTCATCTAAAAAGGAAGAGGTTTCTACAGAAGTAGTTCCTAAAATAAAAGAAGATGTCGCTAAACCTGAAGCGACTGATGCAAATAGTATTGCAGAACTTCAACCTGCTTCTGAAGTTAAAGAGGAAGCAAAACCAGAAACTACTGAAGCAAAATTTGAGGCTGAAGCTACAGAAACTTTCAAATCTTCTGAAACAAAGGAAGAAGTGAAGCCAGTTGTTTCTGAAGAAAATAAACCAAAAGTACGTAGTCGTCGTGCAACTGATGACCATAATGTTACACCGATTGCGATAGAAACCTATCTAAAAGACGGTGAAAAAGCTACACCAGAAATGTCAAATCCAAATGGTGCAACTGTTAATTCCCAAGCAGTGCCAGCTGGTTATGAAAGAAAAGAAGGTGATGTTTATACATATAGTATTGTAGAACTAACTGAGTTTAATAAACGTTACAATACAAACTACTACTCTCGTTCATACAAGAGATTTGATGATTCTACTGAAACAACTGTGGAATTAATTGATAAGAATACTGGAAATGTAGTTGAAACAAGAACTATTTCTGCATCAAGTGGTATTCAAAGCTTTACGACTACTAAGACAGCTTCTAATGGAGAACTCACTTATCAGGTTGATTATAATAAAGGTAAAGCTACTAGTAAGGCTGAAACAGCTCAACCCTTCCTTCAATATGGTTTTGAAGTTGGAGATAATATCAAAAATCTTGTGGCAAGTGGGCATCAACTGACTACAGAGGAACAAAAACTGTTCGATGCAGTTTATAAAGCTCGTACTTCAACAGATATTATTAACGTTGTAGAACCAGCTTATAATGGACGTAGGATTACAGATACAAACAGTAAAATCCCTAGACTTGTTGAAAAAACAACTTACTATAAAGTCGTTGATAGAAGTAACCCAACATTCAATGCTAACAAAACAGATAAAACTGTCCAAGATTATAAAGAAGATGGTAATGAAGTAGATTTAGCTAAATACACAACTAAAGCTATGGAAGGACAACATTTTACTGCTTCAGGTGAGCGCGAATTTGACGGCTATAAACTCTATCAAGCAGCAGATCCAGATACTACAACTGGCTTTGTAAGTCGTCCTTATAAAGTTGGGACAAAGTTTATGGATGCTGAACGCGCAGGAATTAAACGTATTAAAGAAATTGTTGGAGAAGATGGTTCGGTAGTTGTTCGTGTATACTTATTAGATCCAAAACAACAAGACAAACGTTCTGATGGCACTTTGGAAACAGATGGTTATATGCTACTTGCAGAAACTAAACCAATCAAACCAGGTGATTATAACAAACAAGAACTAGCTGTTAAAAAGACACCTCTTACGACTATTCCACATAAAGTAACCGATCCAAGAACACAACAAGTTACAGACTACCCAAATGGTAAGGAAATTCCATTTGACTTCCAAAATGCAGCTGGCTATACACCTAAGAAAACGGTATTTGTACCATTCTTAGGGGACAATATTGGACACCTTTCTCCAAACGCACAGTTGGAAAGAGGAAATTATGGTATTGGTACAAACGTTGACTTATTAAACTCTTTAACGCCTTATAAACAACCGATCTATTACTATGTGAAACGCGAACCGGCTAAAGTTACGCCTGAATTCGAGAAGGAACTTGATGGACGTGTATTAACAGATGGGGAATTTAGCTTCAAGTTAACAGAGGAAAAGAGTACTCCTGATAAACATGAAGAAACAGTCACAAACAAAAATGGTAAGGCAACATTTAGTGAATTATCATTTAGTAATCCTGGAACTTATAAATACAAAATCACAGAAGTAAAAGGTTCTGATACTAACGTTGATTATGATGCAATGACAGTTACGATGACAGTTACTGTAACGGAAAAAAATGCAGTGGGTGATCTCGAAGCAACAGTTAAGTATAGTTCTGAAGGTGGATTTAGTGCAGACGCTAATGACAAAATCTTTAATAACTATGTAGTTTCACCAGTAGTTACTAAGTTTGATTTCACGAAGAAACTCGCAGGCCGCCAACTTAAGGAAGGTGAATTTAGCTTTGTCCTGAAGAATGCAGCAGGTGAAGAAGTTGAAACTGTTAAAAATAAAGAAGACGGTACGGTTACCTTCTCTGAACTGTCATTTGATAATACAAAAGTTGGTAGACATACTTATACAGTAGAAGAGGTTATCCCAGCTACTAAAGAGCTAGGGATGACTTATGACACTATGAAAGCAACGCTGACTGTGGAAGTTGCTAAAAATGGACATGCCTTAACAACTGTAACAAATGTAAGCTCAGCAGGTGGCGTAAATGAGAATGGAGAATCTACAGATGGAACTGAAGATAAAGAGTTCAACAACAAGATTACTCCTCCAGAGACTCCTGAGTTCCAACCAGAAAAATTTGTTCTTAACAAAGAAAAATTTGATATCACTGGTACAAAACTCGTTGACGACGATGATGAATTGACAAATGAGTACACAGATACAAATGCTGACCCTTACGCTGATATAACTACGAACAACGAAGCAGAAAACATTAATACCAAGACTGTTGAACGTGGTTCAAAACTTGTTTATCAAGTTTGGTTGGATACAACTAAATTTACTGATAAAAACAATGTCCAATATGTAGGTGTTTCAGATAAATATGATGCTGACAAACTTACAGTTGATTCTTCTTCAATTAAAGCTTACGATGGTAAAACTGGTGTTGATGTAACTGATAAATTTGATATTACAGTTGAAAATGGTACTATTAGTGCGACATCTAAGAAGAAATTTATTAATGCTGATAATGTCATTAATACAACTGAATTTGAATTTGGAAGATACTACAAGTTTGATATCCCAGCTACAGTCAAAGAAAATGTTGATGCAGGAGCTGATATCGAAAACACTGCCAACCAAATCGTCCACGTTTATAATCCAGTAAGTAAAACAGTTGAAAAACCTGAGAAACCAACTCAAAAACGTGTGAACAGTGTTCCTATCGAAGTAGAATTCAATTTCACTAAGAAATTAGAAGGAAGAACTCTTAAAAATGAAGAATTCAGTTTTGTTCTGAAAGATTCAAAAGGTAAAGAAGTTGAAACTGTCAAGAACGATGCAGATGGTAAAGTAAAATTCAAAGCTCTTAAATTTGAAAAGAGTCAAGTTGGTGAACATAAATACACTGTTGAGGAAGTAGCAGGAGCAGATGCAACTATTACTTACGATACGATGAAAGCTGAAGTTAAAGTTACTGTTTCACATGATGGTACTGCAAAAGCTTAATCGCAAATGTAACTGAACCAGCTGATAAAGAATTCAATAATACAGTTACACCACCAACTGAACCTAAGTTCCAACCAGAGAAGTACGTCTTGAATACAGAGAAATACTCTATTACAGACAACAAATTGTTGGATGACGATAAAGAGTTGGAAGACAAGTACAAAGATACTAATACTAACCCATATGCTGATCAAACGAATAACAACGAATCTGAAAATATCAATACTAAGACTGTTAAACGTGGAGATAAATTAGTTTATCAAGTTTGGTTGGATACTACTAAATTCACAACTGATAACAAGGAAAAGGTACAATCAGTTGGAATTACAGATGACTTTGATGAAACTAAGGTTGATGTTGATGGTACTAAGATCAAAGCCTACGATTCAGTATCAGGCGATGATGTAACAAATAAATTTGATATTACAGTTGAAAATGGTGTAATGACAGCGACACTCAAAGCTGGCAATACTAAGTCACTTGGTGATGCAGAAAATACTCAAATTATTGACACAACTAAATTTGAGTTTGGACGTTACTACAAGTTCGATATCCCAGCAGTAGTCAAAAATGATGTTGATGGTGGAGTAGATATTGAAAATACTGCGACACAAGTAGTTAACTATTACAATCCAGTTACTAAGAAAGTTGAAAAACCAGAAAAACCAACTGAAAAACGTGTGAACAGTGTACCAATTTCAGTAGAATTTAATTTCACTAAGAAACTAGAAGGTCGTGAACTGCAAGCCAACGAATTTAGCTTTGTTCTGAAAGATTCAAAAGGTAATGAAGTTGAAACAGTTAAGAATGATGCAACAGGAAATGTTAAATTCTCAGCCTTAGAATATAAGAAGGGTGAAGAAGGTGTATACAACTACACTGTTGAGGAAGTTGTAGGAACAGATGCGACTGTAACATATGATACTATGAAAGCAGAAGTGACTGTAACAGTATCACATGATGGTACTGCTAAAGCTCTCATTGCAACTGTGACTAATCCAGCTGATAAAGAGTTCAACAATACTGTAACACCACCAGAAGAACCTAAGTTCCAACCAGAAAAATATGTTGTAACTAAAGAAAAATACGATATTACTGGTGACAAACTACTTGATGACGATAAAGAATTAACAAACAAGTACACAGAAACAAATACTGATCCATATGTTGATAAAGATAGCAACAATGAAGCAGAAAACTTAAATACTAAGACTGTTAAACGTGGTTCTAAATTAGTTTACCAAGTTTGGTTAGATACAACTCAATTTGATGCTAATAACAGAGATAATATTCAAACAGTAGGAATTTCTGATAACTATGACGAAGATAAATTAACTCTGAATGAGGCTGATATTAAGGCCTACGACTCTGTAACAGGCGCAGAAGTAACAGATAAATTTGATATTGTGGTTAATAATGGAGTTATTACAGCAACTCTCAAAGCTGGTAACACTAAGTCATTGGGGGATGCAGAAAATACTCAAATTATTGATACAACTAAATTCGAATTTGGGCGTTACTACAAATTTGACATTCCAACAACAGTTAAGGATGATGTAGCTGCAGGTACAGATATCGAAAATACTGCAGCTCAAGTAGTGAACTACTATAATCCTACTACTAAGAAAGTTGAGAAACCAGAAAAACCAACTCAAAAACGTGTCAATAGTGTTCCAGTTCCAGTGGAAATGAACTTCACTAAACGTTTGGAAGGTCGTGAACTTCAAGCAAATGAATTCGAATTCGTCTTGAAGAAAAACGGCGTTGAAGTTGAGCGCGTGAAGAATGATGCTACTGGTAAGATTGTCTTCAAGGCTCTTGAGTTCGGTCGAGATGATCTTGGTAAGACATACAACTACACAGTTGAAGAAACTCCTGGTACAGATGCATCTGTCAAATACGACACAATGGTTGCTACTGTGAAAGTTGTTGTATCTCATGATGGTACAGCTAAAGCAATCGTAGCGAATGTAACAGATGCTGTTGATAAAGAATTCAACAATACCGTAACCCCACCAACTGAACCTAAGTTCCAACCAGAGAAATATGTTGTTTCTGAAGAGAAATACGATATCACAGGCGACAAGCTCGTTGATGATGATAAAGAGTTGGCAGACAAGTACGCAGATACCAATGCGAACCCATATGCGGATGATGCATCAAACAACGAAGCTCAAAACTTGAACACCAAGACTGTGAAACGTGGCGACAAGTTGGTTTACCAAGTATGGTTGGATACAACTAAATTTGACGCAAACAACAAGAACAACATCCAATCAGTAGGAATCTCAGATGACTACGATGAAACTAAGTTGAATCTTGACGCTACTAAGATTAAAGCTTACGATTCAGTAACAGGCGCAGAAGTAACAGATAAATTCGATATTACTGTGAACAACGGTGTGATTACTGCAACCCTTAAAGATGGCTTCACGAAGTCACTTGGCGATGCAGAAAACACACAAGTGATTGACACAACTAAATTCGAATTTGGACGTTACTACAAGTTCGACATCCCAACAACAGTGAAAGCTGATGTACCTGGTGGTGTAGATATCGAAAATACTGCGGCTCAAGTAGTCAACTACTACAACCCAACTACTAAGAAAGTTGAGAAACCAGAAAAACCAACTGAAACGTGTCAACAACGTTCCAGTTGAAGTAGAATTCAACTTCACGAAACATTTGGAAGGCCGTGAGCTTAAAGCTAACGAATTCAGCTTCGTTCTTAAAGATTCAGAAGGTAAGATTCTTGAAACTGTAAGCAACGATGCATCAGGTAATGTTAAGTTCTCTAAACTTGAGTTCAAGAAAGACCAAGAAGGTGTACACAACTACACAGTAGAAGAGGTTAAAGGAAGTGACGCAACCGTTACATACGACACAATGAAAGCGAATGTAACAGTCACAGTGAAACACGATGGAACAGCTAAAATTCTGATCGCGACTGTAGGCGACATTGCGGATAAAGAATTTAACAACCGTGTAACTCCTCCAGAAACTCCTGAGTTCAATCCAGAGAAATATATTCTTAATGAAGAGAAATTCGATATCACTGGTAACAAACTTCTGGATGATGATAAAGAATTGGCAGATAAGGTTGCTGATACAAATGCAAATCCTTATGTTGATCAAGCTGATAATAACGAAGCTCAAAATATCAATACGAAGACACTTAAGAAAGGTGATAAGGTTGTTTACCAAGTATGGTTGGATACAACTAAATTCACTGAAGCTCACAATATTCAATCTGTAGGTGTAACAGATAAATATGACAGCGAAAACTTGGATGTTAATGTAGCCGATATTAAAGCATACGATTCAGTAACAGGTGAAGACGTAACAACTAAATTTGATATTGCAATCGTAAATGGTGTTATTACTGCGACATCTAAAGCTGATTTAACGAAATCACTTGGTGATGAAGAAGCTACTCAAGTGATTGACACTGCTAAGCTAGCATTTGGACGTTACTACAAGTTTGATATTCCAGCTCGTATCAAAGAGGCTGCCAAAGAAGGTGTAGATATTGAAAATACAGCTTCACAAATCGTTCATCAATACGATCCAACTAAAAAATCAGTTGAAAAACCAGAAAAACCAACTGAAAAACGTGTTGTTAATATTCCAGTTAAAGTTGAGTTCAGCTTTACCAAGAAATTAGAAGGCCGTGAATTGAAGGCTGGTGAGTTCACCTTTGTTCTTAAAGACAAGGATGGAAAAGTGATTGAAACTGTAAGCAATGATGCTAAAGGTAAAATCAAGTTCTCCGCCCTTGAATTCAAACGTGGTGAAGAAGGTACACACCTCTATCACGTAGAAGAAGTAAAGGTACTGAGACTGGTATGGAATACGATGGTATGGTTGCTACTGTAAATGTTACGATAACCAAGGATGGAAAAGTGTTGACCCTAACAACACAAATGCCAGAAGATACCGAGTTCAATAACAAGGTAACACCACCGATACCGCCGGTAACACCACCGACCCCACCAGTAACACCACCGACACCGCCAGTAACACCACCGACCCCACCAGTAACACCACCGACACCGCCGGTAACACCACCGACCCCACCGGTGACCCCACCGACCCCACCGGTGACCCCACCGACCCCACCAGTAACACCACCGACCCCACCAGTAACACCACCAACCCCAGAAACACCTAAGGAAGGTGAATTACCAAATACTGGTGAAAAATCAACTACAGTTGTTGCGGCTATTGGTGCAGTTCTTGGACTATTTGGTCTTGGGTTGCATACCAAGCGTAAAGAAGATGAAGTTTAAACGAATACCTTTTAAGATTGGTTAAGTTTCTTATTCTTATTCTTATTCTTATTCAAGAAAATGGAGAGGGCTTAATTGCTCTCTCTTTTTTTCATTTTTTCTTTTTCATTATGAATTCAAGTAAATACAATCTCTTCTGAAAAATAAATCGTTTTCACTTGACAAAAATTGGTCTATACCATATAATGAAAGAAAGAAAAACGGAGGAAATGGTTATGAAAGTTATTCAAGTGGGTAATCCAATTGAAGGTGGGAAAGTTGCCTTTGATATTTTAAAAGAAAAATTAGAAAATGGTGCTAAAACACTAGGTCTTGCGACAGGAAGTAGCCCTCTCGAGTTTTATCAACAAATCGTTGAAAGTAATCTTGACTTTTCTAACTTAACAAGTGTGAACTTAGATGAATATGTAGGACTTGATGGAGATAATCCTCAGTCTTACCGTTACTTCATGCAAGAAAATCTTTTCAACAAAAAACCATTTAAAGAAAGTTTCTTACCTCGTGGTGATAAAGACCACGCAGAAGAAGAGGTAGAGCGTTACAATCAAATTCTTGCAGACCATCCAGTAGATTTGCAGATATTGGGAATTGGGCGCAATGGGCATATTGGGTTTAATGAACCTGGTACACCATTTGACAGCCAAACGCACTTGGTTGATTTAGATCAGTCTACAATTGAGGCTAATGCTCGTTTCTTCGATAAAATCGAAGATGTACCTACCCAAGCAATATCTATGGGAATCAAAAACATCTTGGATGCCAAGTCTATTATTCTTTTTGCCTACGGTAAGTCAAAAGCAGAAGCTATCGCTGGAACTGTTGAAGGTCCTGTGACTGAAAGCCTTCCAGCAAGTAGCCTTCAGAACCATGATGATGTTATTATTATTGCAGATGCTGATGCACTTAGCTTATTGAAAAAATAGTTCTCATATAAATGAAAACCATTCGAAAATTTTCGAATGGTTTTTGTAACTTTTATGAAAATTTATGTATATGAAAAAATAAAATTATAATAAAAACGTATATTATGACTTAAAAACTTATAATTGTAAAGAAATAAAATAATTATATTTGTAATTTATTAAAAATGAGGCTACTGAGCCTCGATTTTATTGACTTTTAGGTTAAATTATAGTACTATGATGGTGAGTTAGTTAATAATTCAATATATTTTAAAAAATAGGGAAAGAAGGAAATATTTAATGGTGAAAAAGTTTAAGAAAAAGCCGTTTTTAATATTTTTTGTATCAGTTCTGACCTTCTTGAGCGCATTGTTCTTATCGACCAATGTCGCTTATGCAGATGGGAAAGAATTAACGGGTGTAGTAACTGATATAAGTGTCCTCAACATGTCGGATTCCAAATTGGAACCAAATGCAGATGGTACTTATCAGATTATTACCAATCGTACAAATCAGTTCTTTGTTCAATTTGACCTCAAGCAATATGATGGTAAATTGGCCAATGGCGATTACTTTGATGTAGATATTCCTACACCGGTAACTGTCTACAATGGAACGACTGAATTGTTCGATAAGGAAACAAAAGTTAATATCGGTACAGTAGTTGTTACTGCTAATGGTGATAACCAAGGTGGTAAGGCACGTGTTACTTTGAAGAACCTTGATGAGTTCCAAGCTAAAACAGGTGGGGATACCGTTAAAGGCGTGAAAGGAAATTATGCAATTACTTTCTTGTTCAAGAGTGACCAAACAGCAACGCCGCTTACTTTTGAAAACAAGGGTGTTGGTAAAACAATCACACATACCTTTACATCTAAGACAGTTGACAGCAAGCAAGAAGGCTTCGAAAACTTTGCTAAGGTTGGTAACGATGTAGTAAGTAAAGAATGGACTTCAGCAAAGTTAGCAGCAATTGGTTCAGTAGGTAAAGGTGACGTATACTCTCCATGGAGAATTCGTGTCAATACTGGAAGACAAGACTATGGTAAACTTAGTTTTGAATGACTTCCTTCCAAATACATCTGAATTTGCTCCTATCCAGTATATCCCAGAATCATTGGTAGTTTATTCTTCTGCTACATTGAACGATGGTACTTCTCAAGTTCCGGATGATGCTAAGAAGATGGTAGAAGGTACTGACTATACTGTAGCTTGGAATGAGAACTATACTCAGTTTAAGCTTATCTTTGCAGATGGTTCTAAATCATACTGGGTTGAGTACCATACAACTACACCTGGTGATGGTAGAAAAGTTCAAAACGTTATCCAGTTGACTACAGCAGATGGAACTGCACTTCCTTTCCGCAGTAATCGTACAAATTTAGAATTCAAATCTGAACGTGTATCTCTTGTAAAAGGACAAATCGAAGCTTCTACAGCCTTCAAGATTAAGATCAACAAGACAAATGCCTTCACATTGGTTCCTGTTGCAGGCGCTGTTTATACAGTGAAGTCAGAAGATGGAACTATCTCTACAGAATTGACTACAAATGAAAAAGGTGTGGCAATCTCTGATGAGTTTGATCAAAAATATGTTGGTAAGACATTCATCATCAAAGAGAAAACAGCTCCTGCTGGATATACTCTTGATGAAAAAGAATATAAGGTAGTTCTTGGAGCCGAAGGTTCTAAGATCAGCCTTCAAGATGAACCAATCGCAGCAGATTTCTCAATTACTGCTAAGAAAGTAATTGCTGGAAATCGTGCAGTAGCCTTGAAAGAAGGTGAGTTCAAGTTTGATTTGTACAATGCAAACAACTTGACTACTCCAATTGCTTCAACAACAAACAAAGCAGATGGAAGCATCACATTTGAAGGTTTGAAAGCTAAAGGTCCTGGTACCTACAACTATGTCATCAAAGAAAATACTGAAACAAAAGTTCCTGGTATCACATTTGATGAAAACTCATACGAAGTAACAGTTGTTGTCAAAGCTGAAGGTGGAACACTTAAAGCTGAGGTTACAACTCAAACACCTACTTTAACAAATACATATGAGCCATCACCTGCTCGTGCTACATTCAAAGCAACTAAAGAATTAGTTGGTAAAGAACTTGCTAAAGAACAATTTGAGTTTGAATTGAGCGAAGGTGGAAAAGTCATTGCAACATCATCAAACGGTAAGACAGTTAATGGTGTTGAAGCAGCAACAGATGAAGTAGTCTTCTCAGTTCTCTATACTGAAGCTGGAGATCACGAATATACAATTACAGAAAAAGCTGGTGAAGCAGAAGGAGTTACATACTCTAAAGAAAGCTATACAGTTCATGTTAAAGTTGTAGATAACGGTGAAGGTAAACTCGTAGCTACTGTTACAGAAGCAAATGAAGCTCGTAAGTTTACAAACACTTACACTACAACAACAGAGGCTCCAACAACAACAGAGGCTCCAACAACAACTGAAGCTCCAACAACAACTGAAGCTCCAACAACAACTGAAGCTCCAACAACGACTGAAGCTCCAACAACAACTGAAGCTCCAACAACAACTGAAGCTCCAACAACGACTGAAGCTCCAACAACAACTGAAGCTCCAACAACAACTGAAGCTCCAACAACGACTGAAGCTCCAACAACAACTGAAGCTCCAACAACAACTGAAGCTCCAACAACAACTGAAGCTCCAACAACAACTGAAGCTCCAACAACAACTGAAGCTCCAACAACAACTGAAGCTCCAACAACGACTGAAGCTCCAACAACAACTGAAGCTCCAACAACAACTGAAGCTCCAACAACAACTGAAGCTCCAACAACAACTGAAGCTCCAACAACAACTGAAGCTCCAACAACAACTGAAGCTCCAACAACAACTGAAGCTCCAACAACAACTGAAGCTCCAACAACAACTGAAGCTCCAACAACAACTGAAGCTCCAACAACAACTGAAGCTCCAACAACAACTGAAGCTCCAACAACAACTGAGGCTCCAACAACAACTGAAGCTCCAACAACAACTGAAGCTCCAACAACAACTGAAGCTCCAACAACAACTGAAGCTCCAACAACAACTGAAGCTCCAACAACAACTGAGGCTCCAACAACAACTGAGGCTCCAACAACAACTGAAGCTCCAACAACAACTGAGGCTCCAACAACAACTGTAGCCCCAACTACAACAACAACGACTACTGAGTCAACAACTGTAGCCCCAACGCCAACAACAACAACTACAACAATTCCATATTACCCAGGAAACGGTGGCGGAAACGGTACTCCTGTTCCTGACCCAACAACTACTACAACCACAACAACTGAAGAACCAGGTCGTCCTACTACAACACCAGAACCAGGTCGTTCAACTACGACTCCAGAACCAAGTCGTTCAACTACGACTCCAGAACCAGGTCGTTCAACTACAACAGAAGAAGGACCAACTCTTCCATTTACTGGTGAGGCTACAAGCCTAGTACTTGTATTGGCAGGTGTGGTAATCTTGTCAGGTACTGTAGTTATGAAACGTAAATTTTCTAAATAATATTAGATAAGTTTCTTTAGAGAGGAGAGAGCATTGCTCTCTCCTTTTTATTTACAAACAATGATTATCTATTTTAAATGAAAAGGTTGTAAGAAACGATTCTCAATAATAGATTTATATGATTATTAGATTTAAAAGACATATTTAATATCTAAAAGTAATCTTGATAAATTTTTTTGGTTTATTTTAGTTATAAAAGTAGACATAGAATGTAAATATTGGTATACTGTACTAGTTTTAATAAACTAATAATTTAAAGGAGAAATGAAAATGAATAAGAAAAAACTATCGTTTATCTCTTTCATTATTTGTATATTAACTGTATTTGTTTCACTAAGCTTAACAAAAGCTGCTGCTGAAACATCGGCTACTACGTCTAATAGTAAGACTGTTGATACTATTACCTCACTAAGTATTACAAATAAATCAGGAGATAGTCTTGATGGTGATTTGAAGCAATGGGTTACGTTTAGACTTAATGCAAATTATGATTTAACAAATAAAAATGTTAAAGCTGGCGATACAACTACAGTTGATTTATCAGATTTTCTATATATAGAATCCCAAAACTTTGAAATTCGTGATGAGAAAACAAATGAAGTTATCGCAAATGCTCAGATTGATGAAACAAAAAAACATATCGTCTTAACCTATACTGATTATGTTGAAAAACACTCTGATACCAAAGGATCTTTCTATGTCTATACTCGAGTAGATTTCCAAAAACACCCTGAAGAAGGAGAAATCCCTGTCGAAGTAACTATTAATGGGAAAACACAAGTAGTTGGAAAAGTTAACTTCACCGGTGTTGGAGATGGAAACCCTGAATTATTTTCTAAAACAGGATGGGTAAGTAGTGAAGATCAAAAGACACTCTCTTACACCATTTCAATCAATCGTACTAAAGAAAGTCTTCAAGATGCTACAGTAGAAGACACATTGAAGTTTTCGAATGCATCTTATATTAAAGATAGTATTCGTGTCATCAAAGGTAAATTTGACTATGTTAAAGGTCTTTGGGAATTTACAGATACAACTGATGTAACTGCTCAACATACTGTTACCGTCAGCGAGGATGGACAATCATTTGTCGTAAAACTTGGTGATATTACAGAATCAGATCAGTATCGTATTGAATATAAAGTTCAAACCAATTATTCACCAGCAGATGGAGAAGTATTAAAAAATAATGCTATCTTAAAGGGTAAAGAGACTATCATTAAAAATGTTGAACAATCCACTGTAGTTCAAGTTGCGGGTGGTTCTGGTATTGGTTATGTCTTTACAATCAATATTCAAAAAGTTGATGAAGAAAATAAACCATTAGCCGGTGCTAAATTTAAAGTAGTTCGCCCAGCAAATAATCAAGTTATTGGTGAATATGTAACAGATGCTGAAGGGAAAATCACTATAAAAGATCTTCTAAAAGACAGATATATTCTGACAGAAACAGAAGCACCAAAAGGCTATGTTATTGATTTTGAAGACACGGAAGTAGATATTACTGACTTTGGAGCAGATCAGTCAGTTACAAAAACTATCCTAAATTCAAAAGAGAAAACAACAGAGGCTCCAACAACAGAGGCTCCAACAACGACTGAAGCTCCAACAACAGAAGCTCCAACAACAACAGAAGCTCCAACAACAACAGAAGCTCCAACAACAACAGAAGCTCCAACAACAACAGAGGCTCCAACAACAACAGAGGCTCCAACAACGACTGAAGCTCCAACAACAACAGAAGCTCCAACAACAGAAGCTTCAACAACAACAGAAGCTCCAACAACAACAGAAGCTCCAACAACAACTGAGGCTCCAACAACAACAGAAGCTCCAACAACAACAGAAGCTCCAACAACAACAGTGGCTCCAACAACAACAGAAGCTCCAACAACAACAGAGGCTCCAACAACAACAGAGGCTCCAACAACAACAGAGGCTCCAACAACAACTGTAGCCCCAACTACAACAACAACTGTAGAACCAACTACGCCACCACACCCATATGTTCCAAATAACGGAAACGGTAGTGGTGATGGTAGCACAACAACTACAACAACAACGACTAATGAAGAACCAGGTCGTCCTACTACAACACCAGAACCAGGTCGTCCTACTACAACACCAGAACCAGGTCGTCCTACTACAACACCAGAACCAGGTCGTTCAACTACGACTCCAGAACCAGGTCGTTCAACTACAACTCCAGAACCAGGTCGTTCAACTACAACAGAAGAAGGACCAACTCTTCCATTTACTGGTGAAGCTACAAGCCTAGTACTTGTATTGGCAGGTGTAGTAATCTTGTCAGGTACTGTTGTTATGAAACGTAAATTTACTAAATAATAATTTTTAGAAAAACTACACAATCTTAAAGAGAGCCGAAAGGCTCTCTTTTCAATTTAATGAGTTTGTTGATCCTCCTATCCAATAAATAACTTTTTATAAAAAAGTGATAAAAACAATTTTGAAATTAATAGTGAAGATTCATTGAATAAAGTATTTTAGTCTTGACAAATAGCTCTTATCCATGTAAAATAGAGTAGATCTTGAACTTGAAGGGAGTGAAAAAAATGTCTAAAACAGTAGTACGTAAGAATGAATCTCTTGACGATGCTCTTCGTCGTTTCAAACGTGCGGTTACTAAAGCTGGTACTCTTCAAGAAACACGCAAACGTGAATTCTATGAAAAACCTTCTGTAAAACGTAAACGTAAATCAGAAGCAGCTCGTAAACGTAAAAAATTCTAATTGAAGTGAAAGGCTAGTTTTATCTAGCCTTTTTTCAATTTTAAATAAATGGTGGAAAATCAGTTAAAATTAGAAACATCTGACTACAATCTGATATAATAGTAGGGAGAACTCGATTTAAGGAGGATATTATGTCGGTTTTAGTAAGAGAAGTAATTGAAAAACTCAGACTAGACATTGTCTACGGTGAAGGTGAAGTGCTTGAAAAAGAAATCATCACTGCAGACATTACGAGACCTGGTCTCGAAATGACAGGCTATTTTGATTACTATACTCCAGAACGAATTCAACTTTTGGGGATGAAGGAGTGGTCCTATCTGGTCACAATGCCCTCCAAAAACCGTTATCAAGTTTTGAAGAAGATGTTTCTATCAGAAACACCTGCTGTCGTCGTTGCTCGTGGTTTGGTAGTCCCTGAAGAAATGTTAAAGGCTGCTAGAGAATGTGGAGTGGCAATTTTAACGAGCCGTACTTCAACCAGCCGTCTGTCAGGACAACTATCTAGTTATCTAGATTCTAGACTGGCTGAGAGAACTAGTGTACATGGAGTCTTAATGGATATCTATGGTATGGGAGTACTCATCCAAGGAGATAGTGGTATCGGTAAAAGTGAAACAGGTCTTGAATTGGTTAAGAGAGGCCATCGACTAGTTGCTGATGACCGTGTTGATATCTATGCTAAAGATGAAATGACACTATGGGGTGAGCCGGCTGAAGTCTTAAAACATTTGTTGGAAATCCGAGGAGTTGGTATTATCGATGTTATGAGCCTTTACGGTGCTAGTGCTGTTAAAGATTCTTCACAAGTTCAACTTGCAGTTTATCTTGAAAATTATGGTATAGATAAGGAATTTGACAGATTGGGAAATAATCCTGAAGAACTAGAGATTTCTGGTGTAACTGTACCACGTATTCGCATTCCTGTTAAAACAGGACGTAATATTTCGGTAGTAATAGAAGCGGCTGCAATGAATTATCGTGCTAAGGAAATGGGCTTTGATGCAACTCGTCTTTTTGAAGAACGTTTAACAAATCTAATTGCTCAAAAATGAGGTGCGAAATGATTAATCCAATAGCTTTTCAAATTGGCCCCTTTTGCTGTTCGCTGGTATGCTATCTGCATTGTATCTGGATTAATGCTAGCAGTTCTTCTTGCAATGAGAGAAGCACCCAAAAAGAAAATTTTATCTGATGATATTATTGACTTTATACTAGTAGCCTTTCCTCTGTCCATTATTGGTGCAAGACTCTACTATGTCATCTTTAAGTTTGACTATTATAGTCAACATATTGGAGAAATCTTTGCTATATGGAATGGTGGTCTCGCTATTTACGGTGGCTTAATTACAGGTGCTATTGTTCTTTACATCTTTGCGGATCGCAAGCTTATTAATACATGGGATTTCCTAGATATTGCAGCACCAAGTGTCTTGATTGCCCAGAGCCTGGGACGTTGGGGAAATTTCTTTAACCAGGAAGCTTATGGTGCAGTTGTAGAAAGCCTTGATTACTTACCTGGATTCATTAAAAATCAAATGTATATTGATGGTTCTTATCATCAGCCTACTTTCTTATTTGAGTCTGTATGGAATATAATAGGGTTTATTTTAATCATTGTATTTAGAAGACGTTTGAAAGAAATTAGACGTGGTTATATTACTGCTTTTTACCTGATTTGGTATGGTTTTGGTCGTATGATTATTGAAGGTATGCGCACAGATAGTCTCATGTTCTTTGGACTACGTGTTTCTCAATGGTTGTCGGCTATCTTAATCGCATTAGGTATTTATATTATTTTCTATCAGAAAAGAAAAAACGCACCATTTTATAATGTAAAAGAGGAGAATTAAAATGTTAGAAGTTGCTTATATTATTGTAGCCATTGCCTTGATTGTCTTTATAGTTTATTTGATTATTACTCTTCAAAAAGTTGGACGTGTAATTGATGAAACAGAAAATACTGTTAAAACGCTAACTTCAGATGTAAATGTTACTTTACATCACACAAACGAACTTCTTGCCAAGGTCAATGTTCTTGCTGATGATATCAATATCAAAGTTGCAACCATTGATCCACTCTTTACAGCAGTTGCAGACCTTTCTGTTTCTGTTTCTGATTTAAATGAGCAGGCTCGTGTCTTGAGTAAAAAAGCATCATCTGCAGGTTCAAAAACATTAAAGACTAGCGCTGGCCTATCAGCTATTCGTGTCGCAAGTAAGTTTTTCAAAAAATAATAAAGGAGTAAGCTCATGGGAAAATTATCATCAATCCTTTTAGGAACCGTGTCTGGTGTTGCAGTTGCCTTGTTCTTAACAAGTGACAAAGGTAAACAAGTTAAAAGCCAAGCGCAAGACTTTATTGACGATTTAAGAGAAGATCCAGAATATGCTAAGGAACAAGCTCTTGAAAAATTGACAGAAGTTAAAGAACAAACTAGAGATTTTGTTCTAAAGACAAAAGAACAAGTAGAATCAGGCGAAATTACCTTTGATTCAGTTCTTGAAAAATCTAAATCTTTAGCTCAACAAGCTACTGAAGTTTCAAAAGAGACCTTGAATAGTCTCAGGGAACAATTGGAAGAAAAAGTAGTTGTTGAAGACCCAGAAGACGGTCAAGAAATCATCATCGAAATCAAAGAAGATTAAAATTGAAATCACCATTTTTGATTCCCTTAGAGTCGGAGATGGTGATTTTTTTCTTGAGTGAAGTCTTTGTGGTATAATAAATACTATGCAGAAGAAACCAACATCAGCTTACGTGCACATTCCATTTTGCACACAAATCTGTTATTATTGTGACTTTTCTAAGGTCTTTATTAAAAATCAACCGGTAGATAGTTATCTAGAGCATTTATTGGGAGAGTATCGTTCCTATGATATTCATAAGTTGCGAACTCTTTATATTGGAGGAGGAACCCCTACAGCCTTATCAGCCCAGCAATTGGAGACTTTATTGGATGGTCTAACTAGAGAATTAGACTTATCAGTTTTAGAGGAGCTGACCATTGAGGCTAATCCAGGTGATTTGGATGAGGATAAGATTGCAGTTTTAAAGAATTCAGCTGTCAATCGTGTCTCACTGGGTGTGCAAACATTTGATGATAAAATGCTGAAAAAAATTGGTCGAAGTCACTTGGAGAAGGATATCTATGAAAACATTGATCGTCTAAAGTTAGCAGGGTTTGATAATATTTCCATTGACCTGATTTATGCTCTTCCCGGTCAAACCATGGAACAAGTCAAGGATAATGTTGCCAAGGCCATCACTTTGGACATTCCCCACATGAGTCTTTATAGCTTGATTTTGGAAAACCATACGGTCTTTATGAATCGTATGCGTCGTGGGAAATTACCGCTTCCTAAAGAAGAAGTAGAAGCTGAAATGTTTGAATATATCATTGCTGAATTAGAGCGTGCTGGTTTTGAGCATTACGAAATTTCAAATTTTTCAAAACCAGGTTTTGAAAGTCGTCACAATCTTATGTATTGGGATAATGCTGAGTATTATGGTATAGGTGCTGGTGCTTCTGGTTACGTCAATGGTGTTCGCTATAAAAACCATGGGCCTATCCGCCATTATTTGAAGGCAGTAGAAGAAGGCAATGCTCGCATCCATGAAGAACATCTGAGTCAAAGGGAACAAATGGAAGAAGAGATGTTTCTTGGACTTCGCAAGAAGACAGGAGTTTCCATGAAACGATTTGAAGAGAAATTTGGCACATCTTTTGACAATTTATATGACCAAGTTGTAAGAGATTTATGTCATCAAGGTCTTTTACAAGTAGAAGGTCAACAAATACGAATGACAAAAAAAGGTCTCTTTTTAGGAGATACAGTAGCAGAAAGATTTATATTGGAGTAATATTATGGGCTTAACTTATCAAATGAAAACTAAAATCCCTTTTGATATGGCTGACATAAACGGTCATATCAAGCTACCAGATGTTATCTTGTTATCCTTACAAGTATCAGGAATGCAATCAATTAATCTAGGAGTGAGTGACAAGGATGTTTTAGAACAGTATAATCTAGTTTGGATTATCACTGATTATGATATCGATGTGATTAGACTTCCTCGTTTTGCTGAGGAAATTACCATCGAAACAGAGGCCTTGAGCTACAATCGTCTATTTTGCTACCGCCGATTTACTATTTATGATGAAGATGGTCAAGAAATCATTCGCATGGTAGCTACATTTGTCCTTATGGATCGTGATAGTCGGAAGGTTCATCCTGTAGAACCTGAAATAGTCGCACCTTATCAATCTGAGTTTTCTAAGAAACTGATCCGTGGACCAAAATACGCTGAGTTGGAAGAAGCGATTAGCAAGGACTATCATGTCCGTTTTTACGACTTAGATATGAATGGCCATGTCAATAATAGCAAATACCTAGACTGGATTTTTGAGGTCATGGGAGCAGAGTTCCTAACCAATCATATCCCTAAAAAAATCAATCTAAAGTATGTCAAGGAAGTTCGACCAGGTGGTATGATTACTTCTAGTTACGAATTGAATCAACTAGAAAGCAATCACCAAGTCACAAGTGATGGCGATATCAATGCTCAGGCAAAGATAACTTGGCAAAAAATTAACAAAGATTAGAAAGAAACGTATGACTTATAAAGGTTATTTAATCGATTTAGACGGAACGATTTACAAGGGCAAAGACCGCATCCCTGAAGGAGAAGCTTTTGTTCATGACTTGCAAAGCGTAGAATTCCCTACCTTTTTGTAACTAACAATACAACTCGCACACCTGAAAGTGTTCAGGAAATGTTGGCCAAGCAGTTTGATATTGATACTCCTGTATCAACCATTTATACTGCAACACTTGCAACAATTGATTATATGAATGACCTAGGACTTGAAAAGAGTGTTTATGTAATTGGTGAAGAGGGTTTAAAAGAAGCTATTCGAGCAGCAGGCTATCTCGAAGACAAAGACAATCCCGCCTATGTGGTTGTAGGTTTGGACTGGCAGGTAGACTACGAAAAGCTAGCTACTGCAACACTTGCTATTCAAAAAGGTGCACACTTTATTGGGACCAATCCTGATTTAAACATACCAACTGAGCGAGGACTATTACCAGGCGCTGGTTCAATCATTACTTTGTTAGAAGCCGCGACTCGAGTTAAGCCTGTTTATATTGGTAAACCAAATGCTATTATTATGGAAAAAGCAGTTGAGCATTTAGGACTTGCACGTGAAGATTTACTCATGGTAGGGGATAATTATCTGACAGATATTCGAGCTGGTATTGATAATGGAATTCCAACTTTGTTAGTAACTACTGGTTTTACAAAACCTGAAGAAGTGCAAAATCTTCCTATTGCACCGACTCATGTTCTATCAAGCTTAGCGGAGTGGAATTTCGATGAGAACTAAACTAACTTTTGGAGCAAGCCTGCTTTTTCTATTGTCACTTGCTATCTTAGTAACCATTTATCTTGCTTGGATTTTATACCCTTTTGAGATTTCTTGGTTAAATCTAACAAGTCGAGTTCATTTGAAATCAGACATCATTCAGTATAATTTTCATATCCTAATGGATTATTTAACAAATCCTTTCAATCCAGTATTAGAAATGCCTGATTTCCCTTCATCTACATCTGGCTTACATCATTTTGCGGTTGTAAAAGGTCTCTTTCATGTAGCACAAGGGGTTGCTCTTGTTACATTACCTTTCTTCTGCATTTTCTGGAACAGGGTTGTCAGAAAAGGATTTTTACCTCTTTATCGAAACCCTTAGTATTTATGGTTGGATTTCCTATAGGACTTGGTTTATTCGGTATCTTCATAGGTTTTGAACGCTTTTTTACCCTATTTCATCAGTTTCTTTTTATCGGAGATGATACCTGGCTATTTGATCCAGCTAAGGATCCAGTGATTTTAATCTTACCAGAGAACTTTTTCTTGCATTGTTTTATCCTCTTTTTTGTTATTTATGAAATCTTATTTGGATATTTTTACTTTAAGAGTAGAAGAAGTGAAAGAGTTTAATATAATAGTTTATTATAAATTAAAAATTGATTTCAAAATCTATATGAAAAAATCAACTATTTACTATTAATAGCTTGGATTTTTTAACAAAGGCTATTTTAAAATAAAAATAGCCTTTTTTATGGAAATAACTAGTCAAGCGCTTAAATTTGTTGTATAATAAAATCAGAAAAGTATGCAAAGAAGAGAAAAGCATGATTACACTATTTTTATCACCGAGTTGTACATCATGCCGTAAGGCAAAGGCTTGGCTTCATAATCATAAGGTGCCTTTCCAAGAGCACAATATTATGACTAGTCCTTTAACAAGAAAAGAATTACAACATATTCTTTCCTTGACCGAAAACGGTACTGATGACATTATTTCAACTCGTTCAAAGATTTTTCAAAAATTGAATATTGATGTGGATAGTATCTCAGTATCGGAGTTGCTCCGTTTAATCGAGCAGTACCCGAGTCTTTTGCGTCGTCCAATTATCATTGATGACAAACGGATGCAGATTGGTTTTAATGAGGACGAAATCCGAGCTTTTCTTTCTAGAAGTTATCGAAAACAAGAACTGAAGGAAGCTACCTTGAGAGCTGGTATAAATTAGATGAATAAACAATATAGTTACCCACTAGATTTTTCGTGGAGCACTGAAGAACTTGCTTCAGTGCTCTCTTTTTTTAATGATGTTGAAGTTGCTTATGAAGGAAAGATAGAAGCAAAAAAATTATTAGATTCTTATAAAGAATTCAAGACAATAGTTACAAGTAAGAGTGAAGAAAAACGTTTGGGACGGGAATTTGAAACAGCCAGTGGCTATTCTTTCTATCGAGCAGTTCAATTAGCTAAAGAAAAAGGGGAAGGGATGATTTCACTTGGAAAATAAATTTACCTTTGCCAAAGAGATTGTTAGAGAAGCAGCGAGCTATATTCTCAAACATATGAAAGACGACCTTCATATCGAGAGAAAATCTTCTCCGACTGATTTGGTGACTAAGTTAGACAAGGAAGTGCAAGCATTGCTGATTGAAAAGATCCGCTCGCGCTATCCAGATGATTTGTTTTGTGCTGAAGAAGGAGAATTAAAAGCTCCTGTTGATCAAGGTTGTGTTTGGGTCATTGATCCTATTGATGGAACCAATAATTTTGTTGCTCAAGCTGAAGATTTCGCTATCATGGTAGCTTATTTCGAAAATGGTCAAGGACAATTTGGCATTATTTATGATGTGATGAAAGATGTTTGTTATTATGGTGGAGGTGTCTTTCCTGCTTACTGTAATCATGAACTCTTGCCTCCTTTTAAAGCTAAACCTTTAAGTGATTTTCTTGTGGCTATTAATGCAGGAATGTTAGAAAAAAATACTTGGGGTGTTGCTGATTTAGGGAATGCTTCACTCGGAGTACGAGTTTATGGAAGTGCAGCTATCAGTTTCTCGAAAATCTTATCTGGTCAGCTCTTGACCTACATTACCTATCTTCAACCTTGGGATTATGCAGCTGCAAGTATCTTGGGGGAAAATCTCGGATATCGAGTTATAACTCTCTCTGGAGAAAACCCTGATTTTCAGACATGTCAACCAGTCATGATGGCTCCAATAGAAATGTTACCAGAAATTCAATCCTATATTTACGAAAGGAAATCATAAATGAACTTTCCTGAAGGATTTGTAAAAAAATATGAAGAAATACTTGGAGATGAGGCAAGAGCTTTTCTTGCCTCTTTTGATGATGAAGCAATTTCTGCCTTTCGCGTCAATCCTCTAAAAGAAAGTCAGATAAGATACTCAGATGAAATTCCAAATACACTGTGGGGCTATTATGGAAAGGTTTCTGGAAAATCACCTGAGCATGTGACAGGCTTGATTTATTCTCAAGAACCAGCTGCTCAAATGGTGGCTCAGGTAGCCCAGCCAAGTCCTGGAATGAAGGTTTTAGACCTAGCAGCAGCGCCGGGCGGTAAATCAACTCAACTGGCTGCTTATCTAGCTGGTGAGGGTATTTTAGTTTCTAACGAAATTTCAAACAAACGAGCGAAAGTCTTAGTTGAAAATATGGAACGGTTTGGTGCGACTAATGTAGTTGTGACCAATGAATCTGCAGACCGTTTAGCCAAGATTTTTAAAGGCTATTTTGACTTGATTGTTCTAGATGCACCTTGCTCAGGTGAGGGGATGTTTCGTAAACAACCTGATGCTATGGATTATTGGAATGAGGATTATCCAAGTCAATGCGCTAATCTACAACGTGAGATTTTAGAAGATGCTGTTACCATGTTGGCTGATGGCGGTAGACTTGTCTATTCCACTTGTACTTGGGCTCCAGAAGAAAATGAAGAAATCATTAACTGGCTCTTAGATACCTACGATTTTGAATTGATTCCAATCGAACATATCAATGGTATGTCACAAGGAATCGACCAACCTGAAACAGCTCGTATGTATCCTCATCTCTTTAAGGGTGAAGGCCAGTTTGTTGCTCATCTTCAGTTTAAGGGAAAAAATCAAGCAGGGAAGTTCAAGCCTTCTAAGACAAATCTCAGTCGTGAACAGTTGAGCTTGTGGCAAGATTTTGAAAAAGACCACCTTAAAAATCATCTGGTAGGTATTTTACAGACATTTGGAGACCAGCTTTATCTCTTGCCAAGCGACCTACCAGATTTGAGTAAGATTAAAATCGCTCGAAATGGTCTTCATCTTGGAACTTTTAAGAAAAAACGTTTTGAGCCAAGTTTTGCTCTTGGTTTAGCAATGAGGCCCAGCCAAGTCAAACAAAGTATTGAGATTAGTCAAGAAGACTTTCTAAAATACGTAGCTGGTGAAACCATTCAGCTAGATCAGAACTATTCCAATGGCTGGTATCAAGTTTTGGTTGGAGGAAATGGTTTGGGATTTGCCAAAGTCACTGGGAATACCCTAAAAAACTATTTCCCTAAGGGCTTACGATTCAGGTAAAAAACTAGTCAAAACCTCTATTCTATGTTATAGTGGAAGTAAGGATGATTTTGTAAAATACATGAAAATATTCAAATCTTCCAAGCTATTCACCATTATTTTCAAGGAGACAAATAGTGAAAAAAAGAAAAAAGCTTGCCCTATCTCTTGCAACTCTTTTGCTTGCTGGGTCGCTAGCGGGATGCGCTAGTTGGATTGATCGTGGGGAGTCTATGACTGCTGTTGGATCAACAGCTCTCCAACCTCTAGTTGAAGCTGCCGCAGATGAGTTTGGCTCAAGAAATATCGGAAAAACAGTCAATGTCCAAGGTGGCGGATCTGGTACTGGGCTATCGCAAGTTCAGTCTGGAGCGGTAGATGTCGGTAACTCGGATGTATTTGCCGAGGAAAAAGATGGAATCGATGCTTCTGCCTTAGTTGACCACAAGGTTGCTGTTGCGGGTATAGCTGTTATCATCAACAAAGAAGTAGATGTTGATAATCTTACGACAGAACAACTTCGCAAAATTTTTACAGGTGAAATTACCAACTGGAAAGAAGTTGGTGGTAAAGATTTAGCGATCTCTATTATCAACCGAGCTGCTAGTTCAGGTTCTCGTGCTACCTTTGACAGCGTGATTATGGATGGAAAATCAGCAATACAAAGTCAGGAACAGGATTCTAACGGTATGGTTAAATCAATTGTTTCTCAAACACCGGGTGCTATTTCTTACCTAGCCTTCGCTTATGTCGATGACTCAGTAGCGACTATCAAACTCAATGGTTATGAGCCAACCTCAGAAAAACGTTACAACCAACAATTGGTACCTTTGTGGTCTTATGAACACATGTATACCCTTGGTGAGCCAAATGAATTGGTTGGAGAATTTTTAAACTTTGTCCTTTCAGATGAGGCTCAGAATGGAATCGTAAAAAGGAATGGGCTATATTTCTGTCAAGGAAATGAAGGTTGAAAAAAGATGCTGCTGGTACTGTGACAGCTATAGAAGGGAGCCAATAATGAATCAAGAAGAATTATCAAAAAAATTGCTCTCTCCTTCAAAAAAACTCTCGTCTTGAGAAATTAGGAAAAGGGCTAACCTTTGCTTGCCTTTCTTTGATTGTCATCATCGTTGCTATGATTTTGATTTTTGTTGCCCAGAAAGGCTTATCGACCTTCTTTGTCAACGGAGTCAACATTTTTGATTTCCTATTTGGACAGACTTGGAATCCTTCTGGGAAACAATTCGGTGCCCTTCCAATGATTTTAGGTTCCTTTATTGTTACTATCCTGTCAGCTCTGATTGCAACACCATTTGCCATTGGCGCAGCAGTCTTTATGACAGAAGTGTCACCAAAAGGAGCCAAGATTTTACAACCGGCTATCGAACTCCTAGTTGGGATTCCTTCAGTAGTTTATGGATTTATCGGTTTGCAGGTTGTGGTACCATTTGTACGTACTGTCTTTGGTGGAACAGGTTTTGGTATTTTATCAGGAATTTTCGTTCTCTTTGTTATGATTTTACCGACTGTAACCTTCATGACAACAGATAGCCTACGTGCGGTTCCTCGTCACTACCGTGAAGCAAGTTTAGCCATGGGAGCAACTCGCTGGCAAACCATCTGGCGTGTAACCTTGAAGGCTGCTCGTTCAGGTATTTTTACGGCAGTAGTCTTCGGAATGGCGCGTGCCTTTGGTGAAGCCCTGGCTATTCAGATGGTTGTCGGAAACTCAGCAGTTGTTCCAACTTCATTGACGACACCAGCAGCTACTCTGACATCTGTTTTGACCATGGGAATCGGAAATACAGTTATGGAAACTGTTGATAATAATGTTCTTTGGTCACTGGCCTTAGTATTGCTCTTGATGAGTTTGGCCTTTAACAGTGTGATTAAATTGATTACGAAAGAAAGAGGAAAGAAAAACTATGCACGCTAAGAAATTAGATAAACTTGCAACAGCTGTCCTCTATACCATTGCAGGAATCATTGTGACCATCCTAGCTTCCTTGATTCTTTATATCTTGGTTCGAGGACTGCCACATGTTTCATGGTCATTTTTGACAGGAAAATCATCTTCATATCAAGCAGGTGGTGGTATTGGAATTCAACTTTATAATTCCTTCTTCCTCTTGGTGATTACCTTATTTATCTCAGTACCTCTATCAATGGGAGCTGGAATTTACTTGGCTGAATATGCTAAAAAGGTCGTGTTACCAATTTCGTTCGTACCTGTATTGAGATTTTGTCTTCACTGCCATCAGTCGTAGTCGGTCTCTTTGGTTACCTTATCTTTGTAGTTCAATTTGAGTATGGATTTTCTATTATTTCTGGTGCCTTGGCTTTGACTGTCTTTAACCTTCCGCAGATGACTCGAAATGTTGAGGACAGTTTAAAACACGTTCACCATACACAACGTGAAGCTGGTTTGGCGCTTGGACTTTCTCGTTGGGAAACAGTTCTTCATGTTGTCATTCCTGAAGCTCTTCCCGGTATTGTAACGGGGATCGTGCTTGCATCAGGTCGTATCTTTGGTGAAGCTGCAGCCCTAATCTACACAGCAGGACAATCTGCTCCAGCTCTTGACTGGTCAAACTGGAATGTTCTCAGCGTAACCAGTCCAATCTCAATCTTCCGTCAAGCAGAAACCTTGGCTGTCCATATCTGGAAAGTCAACAGTGAAGGAACCATTCCTGATGGAACTTTGGTTTCAGCAGGTTCTGCAGCGGTGCTCCTAATCTTTATCTTGATCTTTAACTTTGGAGCACGTAAACTCGGAAGCTATCTACATAAGAAATTAACCGCAGCCTAAAGGAGAAGCCATGTCAAAATATAATTGGGATGAAAGGCATATCATTACTTTTCCAGAAGAAAAAGTGGCCCTCTCTACGAAGGATTTACATGTTTACTACGGTAAGAATGAATCCATCAAGGGCGTGGATATGCAATTCGAAAAAAATAAAATTACAGCTTTAATCGGTCCATCAGGATCAGGTAAATCAACCTACCTACGCAGTCTCAACCGTATGAATGATACCATTGATATTGCTAAAGTTACAGGCCAAATTCTCTATCAAGGAATTGACGTTAACCGTCCTGAGATCAATGTTTATGAAATGCGTAAACATATTGGAATGGTTTTTCAACGTCCAAACCCATTTGCTAAATCAATCTACCGTAACATCACCTTTGCACACGAACGTGCAGGTGTTAAGGATAAAAAAGTCCTTGATGAAATTGTAGAAACCTCTCTTCGTCAGGCCGCCCTCTGGGATCAGGTCAAAGACGACCTCCATAAGTCAGCCTTGATGCTTTCAGGTGGTCAGCAGCAACGTCTCTGCATTGCTCGTGCTATTTCTGTAAAACCAGATATTCTCTTGATGGACGAGCCGGCGTCAGCCTTGGATCCGATTGCGACAGCTCAGCTTGAGGAAACTATGCTTGAGTTGAAGAAGGATTTTACCATTATTATCGTGACCCACAGTATGCAACAGGCTGCGCGTGCAAGTGACTATACTGGATTTTTCTACTTGGGTGATTTAATCGAGTATGATAAAACTGCTAATATTTTCCAAAATGCTAAGCTACAGTCAACCAATGACTATGTAACTGGACACTTTGGTTAGAAAGGAAACAGTATGACAGAACCGATTTTGCAGGTTAAAGACCTGTCTGTTTATTACAATAAAAAGAAGGCTTTGAATAGTGTTTCCTTATCCTTCCAACCCAAGGAAATCACAGCTCTTATTGGACCATCAGGATCAGGGAAGTCAACCCTACTCAAGGCTATTAACCGTATGGGTGACCTTAATCCTGAAGTGACCACTACTGGATCAGTGGTTTATAATGGGCACAATATCTATAGTCCACGCACCGATACAGTTGAATTACGTAAGGAAATCGGAATGGTCTTCCAACAACCTAATCCATTCCCAATGTCAATCTACGAAAATGTTGTTTATGGTCTCCGCATTAATGGGGAGAAAGATAAGAACGTTTTGGATGAAGCTGTAGAGAAATCTCTACAGGGGGCTTCTATTTGGGATGAGGTCAAGGATCGCTTGCATGATTCAGCAATTGGTCTGTCGGGTGGTCAGCAACAACGTGTTTGTGTAGCCCGTGTTTTGGCAACCAGTCCAAAGATTATCCTCTTGGATGAGCCAACCTCAGCCTTGGACCCTATATCAGCTGGAAAAATTGAAGAAACCCTATATAGTCTCAAGGACAAGTACACTATGCTTTTAGTAACTCGTTCCATGCAGCAGGCTTCACGTATCTCTGACAAGACAGGATTCTTCCTAAACGGAGATTTGATTGAATTTAACAATACCAAGGAAATGTTCCTCTATCCTGAGCATAAGGAAACTGAGGACTATATTTCAGGAAAATTTGGATAAGGAGAAAAAGATGTTACGATCTCAATTTGAAGAAGATTTAGAGAAATTGCACAACCAATTCTACGCCATGGGACAAGAGGTACTTTCCCAAATCAATCGTACAGTACGTGCTTTTGTTACCCATGACCGTGACTTGGCTAAAGAAGTGATCGATAAGGACGCAGAAGTCAATGAATATGAAGTGAAACTTGAAAAGAAATCATTTGAAATCATTGCCCTTCAACAGCCAGTTTCACAAGACCTGCGTACAGTTTTAACCGTTCTAAAAGCTGTTTCTGACTTGGAGCGTATGGGAGACCACGCTGTATCTATCGCTGAAGCAACTATTCGTATGAAGGGTGAAGAACGTATCCCAGAAGTTGAAGAAGAAATTAAAAACATGGGACGTGATGTGAAAGATTTTGTAGAAACAACACTCGAACTCTACCTTAACGGATCAGTCGATAAGGCCTATGAAGTTGCTTCTTTGGATGAAAAAATTAACCAATATTTTGAGAACATCCGTGACCTTGCTACTGCAGAAATCAAGAAAAACCCAGAAGCCATTGTCACAGGTCGTGATTACCTCCAAGTGATTTCTTACTTGGAGCGTATCGGTGATTATGCTAAGAATATCTGTGAATGGGTTGTTTACTTTGAAACAGGTAAGATTGTCGAATTATAGATTTAAAGAAAGAGCTGATATATACTATCAGCTTTTTGTAATGTTGTTTATTATTGAAAAATACGATAAAACTTGACAAAACTTAGCACATAAAGTATAATTATACAGATTAAAGGTAAAAGGTGTTTATTTATGAATAAAAAGTGGTTTTTACTAATTTGGACTTTGATAGCAAGCTTCTTCTTAGTTGCTTGCCAATCATCTAGCTCAAGTTCACAGTCTGCAGTAGAGGCAATCAAACAAAAAGGTAAATTAGTTGTCGCAACTAGCCCAGACTATGCTCCCTTTGAATTTCAAGCCTTGTTAGACGGAAGAAACCAAGTTGTTGGGGCAGATATTGATATGGCTCAAGCAATTGCAGATGAACTTGGAGTAAAACTAGTAATCTCGACCATGAGTTTTGATAATGTCTTGACCAGTCTTCATACTGGAAAGGCTGATTTAGCTATTGCAGGTATTAGCGCTACTGATGAAAGAAAGGAAGTCTTTGACTTTTCAATTCCTTACTACGAAATAAGGCAAGTTTTCTTATCAGAAAAGGAGATTTAGATAAATACAAGGATCTGAATTCTTTAGCAAGTGCCAGTATTGCTGCCCAAAAAGGAACTGTTCCTGAATCTATGGTCAAAGAACAACTCCCAGAGGCCAAATTGGTATCTTTAAGTAATATGGGTGAAGCAGTCAACGAACTGCAATCTGAAAAAGTCGATACTGTTCATATGGATGAACCAGTAGCCCTCAGCTATGCAACAAAAAATGCTGACTTGGCTGTCGCAACAGTAAGCTTAACTATGAAAGAAGGCGAAGAAAATGCAGTTGCTATCAAGAAAGGCAACTCAGATTTGAAGGAAGTAGTTGATAAGGTTATTCAAAAACTGAAAGATGACGGTACTTATCAAACATATCTTGAAAAAGCTGCTAAGTTAACAGAAGTAGAACAATAAAATAACAGAGTTGGACACTAGTCCAGCTCTGTTTTTAAATATTTAAGAGTCGCTTGAATCAATTCAAGCGGTATTTTTACGAATTGATATGGACAACTTCCCAAATAGGAGGACTCAAAGAAGTCAAGATCTAGAGGACTATGTTTGAGGCTGGCAATTTTAGAATACTGTCTCAAATCAAGTAAGAGTCCATCGTGGAGAGGATAGCTTGGAAGACTAATAGGATAGCTATTTACTAGTTTTTGAATCTGTGCTTGATTCTTTTCTTGAAGGACTAGCCTAGCTAGTCTATTTTTTTCGAATAATTGACTATCAATATAGAGAGATAAAGCCTTTTGCATAATGAGATTATTATCATAGTCAAGGATATTTTTATAGGACACAAATTCTTTTTTGATAGCATTTGGAAGAATGAGGGCAGTTATGCGAAGAGCAGGAAAAAGGCTGGTAGAAAAGGATTTGATATAGATGACTAAATCATTTTGATCAAGGTAATGAAAGGTTTGCCCCATTTTAGGATCTAGGTCTCCCAGATAGTCATCTTCGACGATATAAATCTGATACTTGGCTGCTAAGTCAAGAATAGCTCGTTTTTCTTGTTCAGAATAGGAATGACCTAAAGGGTAGTGAAACCGTGGAATGGTGTAGAAAAATTTAATCTTGCCTGTTTTAAAATGCTGTTCTAGTTCATTTAGATCAATTCCGTCAATCCGACGTTCAATGGTTTGATAGGGAAGGTTTTGGGCTAGCAAAAGCTGATTCATTCGATGGTAGGTTGGTTGCTCAACCAGAATTTCCTGTGCCTGACTTGGGAAATCTATTTGGGAGAGAATAAAGAGAGCCTGTTGTGTTCCTGATGTAAGAACCAATTGGTCTGGTTTACTGTATATAGCTTGCTCAAAGAGTAGTTTGAACAGACTGGCGTAACTCTTCTAACCCTTCTTGGTGTTCATAATAGTTGTAGAGATAGTTTTCACGACCGATTAAAGTTTCATTGACACAAAGACGAAAGTCGTCATAAGCACCCAAGTGCTCATCATTGACTAGTATTTCCAAATCTTCATGACTGCTTTGTTGTTCCAAGACATAATAGCCACTTTGTGGTTTTGAGTAGATGTACTTTTCGTATCTTAGTTCCAAAAGAGCTCTCTGGGCTGTGTCTTTACTACAATGGAAATCTTTACTGATTGAACGGATAGAGGGCAGTCGACTGCCTGTGGGAAATTTTCCTGACTCGATCCCTTCTTTTAGATAGTCAACAACTTGTTCATACTTGCTTATTTTCTTCATCCATGACCTCTCTCGATTTTGTTACATTGTACCTTTTTTTCAAGTGTTTGGCAATGTTGAGAAGGAGTCACCCATTCAAATATAAGAAAATTTATGATATACTTAGAAAGAAAAACATTGGAAAGAATGGGATACTAAGGTGCGTGAACCAGTAAAATTATTTCAATACAATACTTTAGGAGCACTGATGGCTGGTCTCTATGGAGGCAGTCTGACAGTTGGTGAATTACTTCAACATGGTGATTTAGGATTAGGTACTCTGGACTCCATAGATGGTGAATTGATAGTCTTGGATGGTAAGGCCTATCAAGCTAAGGGATCAGGTGAAAAGCCAGAAATTGTTGAAGTCTCTCCTGATGCCTTGATTCCTTATGCGGCAGTTGTTCCCCATCAGGCGGAAGTCATTTTCCGCCAGCGCTTTGAAATGACTGACCAGGAATTAGAAGAAAGAATTGAATCCTATTATGATGGGGAAATCTATTTCGCTCAATCAAGATTTATGGGGATTTCAAGCATATGCATGTACGTATGATTCCAAAGTCAACATCTGAAAGAAAGTTTGCAGAGGTTGCGACTCATCAACCAGAATATCGTCGTGAAAATGTATCAGGAACTATTGTTGGTTTCTGGACTCCAGAAATTTTCCATGGGGTTAGTGTCGCAGGTTACCATCTACACTTCATTTCGGATGACTTGACATTTGGTGGTCATGTGATGGACTTTATTATCGAGGAAGGGATTGTAGAATTGGGAGCAGTAGACCAATTAGATCAACGATTCCCAGTTCAAGATCGTAAGTATCTGTTTGCAAAGTTCAATGTAGATGAGATGAAAAGAGATATTGAACAGTCAGAGTAAAGGAAGAGGAAGAGAAATATGAATGGACATATTATAGCAACAATGATTGCTTTGATCATTTTTCTGATTGGAGCCATTTGGTTGGCGAAAAAGAAATATAAGATAAATCTATCAGTTTTAGGATTAGGAGCGATTGCCTTTTTCGTATCGGCACAAGTCTTGGAGAAGATTGTTCATCTTCTTGTTCTTCGCCCGCAAAGGGATGGGACAATTGCCCTAATGACAGAGCATCCATTTCTCTATATCATTTACGGAATTGCAATGGCTGCTCTATTTGAAGAAACAGCTCGCTTTATCTTCTTCAAATGGTTGGAGAAGAAAAGAAAATTAGAAATTTCGGATGCCCTTGCCTATGGTCTTGGTCACGGTGGATTAGAATTACTTTATGTTGGGATTGCTAGCCTAATAAATCTCTTTATCCTATTTTCAGCTGTCCAATCTCAAACCCTAAGGTTTTAGAACTCTTGACAGAGAATATGCTGGAAACCATTCGGACTCTAGCTCCTTGGCAAGTTTACCTCTTGGGACTTGAGAGAATCCTCGCTATGATGATCCAAGTTGGTTTGACTGTTTGGGTTTATCAAGCTGTTCGTCAAAAGAAATGGATTTATCTACTAGCAGCCTACGCTTTACATGCTTTATTTGATTTAGCTCCTGCCCTATCGCAAGTTGGCTGGATTTCTAATCCACTTATTGTAGAAGGATTGCTGGCAGTAGAAGTTGTAGGATTTATCTTCCTAACAAAATCAATCTTTTGCAAAAAACAATAGTGTCAAAGAGGCCCAGCCTCTTTTTTTTATAGCCTTTTGAAAAAGGCGACATAATCATCGAAAAATCATGCTAAAAATGGTATAATAGAATGGATTTTATAAAAGGATGAGAGATATGACAGTACTAGATAAATTAAAAGAAACCTTAGAAGGAATCGATATTCATTTCGATGAACCCTTAAAATCTTATGCTTATACAAGAGTAGGTGGAAAGGCAGACTATTTGGTTTTTCCACGAAATCGCTATGAGATGGCTCGAGTGGTTAAGTTTGCCAATCAAGAAAATATTCCTTGGATGGTACTGGGAAATGCCAGCAACATCATCGTTCGGGATGGTGGTATCCGTGGATTTGTTATCTTGTGTGACAAGCTCAACAATGTTTCGGTCGATGGTTACACCATTGAAGCAGAAGCGGGAGCTAATTTGATTGAGACCACTCGTATTGCTCTACGCCATAGTTTGACAGGATTTGAGTTTGCCTGTGGAATTCCAGGAAGCGTCGGTGGAGCTGTCTTTATGAACGCTGGTGCTTACGGTGGAGAGATTTCTAATATTCTGCAGTCTTGCAAAGTATTGACCAAGGATGGGGAAATCGAGACTTTATCAACCAAGGACTTAGCCTTTGGTTACCGGCATTCAGCTATTCAAGATTCTGGAGCAGTAGTCTTATCAGCTAAATTTGCACTATCTCCAGGGAATTATGAGACTATTAACCAAGAAATGGAACGTTTGACCCACCTTCGAGAACTCAAACAACCTTTGGAATATCCATCATGTGGTTCTGTCTTCAAGCGTCCAGTCGGGCATTTTGCAGGACAATTGATTTCAGAAGCTGGTTTGAAGGGCTACCGTATCGGTGGTGTCGAAGTCTCAGAAAAACATGCAGGCTTTATGATAAATGTAGCTGATGGAACTGCTAGAGATTATGAAGACTTAATTGAGTCTGTTATCGAAAAAGTTAAAGAACATTCAGGTGTTACCCTAGAGCGAGAAGTTCGTATCTTGGGTGAACACGAATAACATTATTATTAAACATTATACAAAGATTGGGATTTTATCGCTAGATGGTTTGGGTCAATTCCTTACAGTCATTGCTAGCATTTAACAAGGTCCCAATCTGTTAATTTACGAAGAAAAAGGAATTTAGAGGAATTGAAAAAACCAATTATCGAATTCAGAAACGTTTCTAAAGTTTTTGATGATAGTGACACTAAGGTTCTCAAGGATATTAACTTTGAGTTGGAAGAAGGAAAATTTTATACACTGCTAGGAGCTTCTGGTTCAGGAAAATCAACCATCCTAAATATCATTGCAGGTTTGCTGGATGCAACGACGGGTGATATTTTGCTAGACGGTGTTCGTATCAATGACATTCCGACCAATAAGCGCGATGTTCACACGGTCTTCCAATCTTACGCCTTGTTCCCGCACATGAGTGTCTTTGAAAATGTTGCTTTTCCATTGCGATTACGCAAGGTTGATAAAAAAGAAATCGAACAACGTGTCTTAGAAGTTCTCAAGATGGTTCAGCTTGAAGGATATGAAACGTTCTATCCGTAGGTTATCTGGAGGACAACGTCAGCGTGTAGCTATTGCGCGTGCAATTATCAACCAGCCTCGTGTGGTGCTCTTGGATGAGCCCTTGTCAGCCCTTGACTTGAAGTTGCGGACAGACATGCAGTACGAACTACGTGAACTGCAACAACGCTTGGGTATCACCTTTGTTTTTGTTACCCATGATCAGGAAGAAGCTCTGGCCATGAGTGACTGGATTTTTGTCATGAATGACGGTGAGATTGTTCAGTCTGGAACACCAGTTGATATCTATGATGAGCCTATTAACCACTTTGTAGCCACCTTTATTGGTGAATCAAATATCTTGCCAGGAATCATGATTGAGGACTACTTGGTCGAGTTCAACGGCAAACGATTTGAAGCGGTCGATGGTGGGATGAAGCCAAATGAACCAGTCGAAGTCGTCATTCGTCCAGAGGACTTGCGCATTACTCTGCCAGAAGAAGGAAAGCTTCAAGTGAAGGTCGATACGCAACTCTTCCGTGGAGTTCACTATGAGATTATTGCCTATGATGAACTTGGCAACGAATGGATGATTCACTCGACTCGTAAAGCCATCGTGGGTGAGGAAATCGGTCTGGACTTTGAACCAGAAGACATCCACATCATGCGTCTCAATGAAACAGAAGAAGAGTTCGATGCTCGTATCGAAGAATACGTAGAAATCGAAGAGCAAGAAGCAGGGCTGATTAATGCTATTGAGGAGGAAAGAGATGAAGAAAACAACCTCTAAACTCTTTGTAGTGCCCTACATGCTTTGGATTGCCCTCTTTGTATTGGCACCCCTGGTCTTGATTTTTGGACAATCCTTTTTCAACATCGAAGGACAGTTTAGTTTAGAAAACTATAAATCCTATTTTGCGTCACAAAACTTAACCTATCTCAAAATGAGCTTCAACTCTGTTCTCTATGCAGGGATTGTAACTCTAGTGACGCTTCTTATCAGTTATCCGACAGCTCTCTTTTTGACTCGTCTCAAACACCGTCAACTCTGGCTCATGCTGATTATCTTGCCAACCTGGATCAATCTTCTCCTTAAGGCCTATGCCTTTATCGGGATTTTTGGCCAAAATGGCTCTATTAATCAATTTCTAGAATTTATCGGAATTGGTTCGCAGCAGTTGCTCTTTACCGACTTCTCATTTATCTTTGTCGCAAGCTATATTGAGCTTCCATTTATGATTTTGCCCATCTTCAATGTTTTGGATGATATGGATCACAATCTCATCAATGCTAGCTATGACCTCGGTGCAACTAAGTGGGAAACCTTCCGCCATGTCATCTTCCCCCTTTCTATGAATGGAGTGCGAAGCGGAGTCCAATCTGTCTTTATCCCAAGTTTGAGTCTTTTCATGCTGACACGTTTAATTGGGGGGAAACCGAGTGATTACCTTGGGGACTGCCATCGAGCAGAACTTCTTGACCAATGACAACTACGGCATGGGTTCAACTATCGGTGTGGTTCTTATCCTGACTATGTTTATCACTATGTGGGTGACTAAGGAAAGGAGAGAACGATGAAAAAATTTGCAAATCTTTACCTAGCCTTTGTCTTTATCGTCCTTTATTTGCCAATCTTTTACCTGATCGGCTATGCCTTCAATGCAGGGGATGATATGAATAGCTTTACAGGCTTTAGTTTGTCTCACTTTGAAACCATGTTTGGAGATGGGAGACTCATGCTCATCTTGGTTCAGACCTTTTTACTAGCCTTTCTATCAGCCCTGATTGCGACAGTGATTGGTACCTTTGGTGCTATCTACATCTACCAATCACGTAAAAAGTACCAAGAAGCCTTTCTATCTCTCAATAACATTTTGATGGTTGCACCCGACGTTATGATTGGTGCTAGCTTTTTGATTCTCTTTACCCAACTCAAGTTTTCACTTGGTTTTCTGACAGTCTTGTCCAGTCACGTGGCCTTCTCGATTCCAATCGTAGTGCTCATGGTCTTGCCACGATTGAAAGAGATGAATGGAGATATGATCCATGCAGCCTATGACCTTGGAGCTAGTCAGTTCCAGATGTTTAAGGAAATTATGCTTCCTTACTTAACGCCGTCTATTATTGCAGGCTACTTTATGGCTTTCACCTATTCATTGGATGACTTTGCCGTGACCTTCTTTGTAACGGGGAATGGATTTTCAACCCTCTCAGTCGAGATTTACTCTCGGGCTCGTAAGGGAATTTCGCTAGAAATCAATGCTCTTTCAGCCTTGGTCTTTCTCTTTAGTATTATCCTGGTTGTAGGGTATTACTTCATTTCACGTGAGAAGGAGGAACAAGCATGAAACGACTCTATTCATTTTTAGCAGGAATTTTAGCAATTATCCTTGTCTTGTGGGGGATTTCCTATCATCTTGATAGTAAAATCAATAGCCGTGATAGTCAAAAACTGGTTATCTACAACTGGGGAGATTATATCGACCCTGAACTTCTGGAGAAATTTACAGAAGAAACAGGAATTCAAGTTCAGTATGAGACCTTTGACTCCAACGAAGCCATGTACACGAAAATCAAGCAGGGTGGGACAACCTATGATATTGCCATCCCAAGTGAGTACATGATTAACAAAATGAAGGATGAAGACCTTTGGTTCCATTAGATTATAGTAAGATTGAGGGAATTGAGAATATTGGTCCAGAATTTCTCAACCAGTCTTTTGATCCCAACAATGAATACTCTATCCCATATTTCTGGGGGACCTTGGGAATTGTCTACAATGAAACTATGGTGGAAGAAGCACCTGAACATTGGGACGACCTCTGGAAACCAGAATACAAGGATTCGATCATGCTCTTTGATGGGGCGCGTGAAGTGCTTGGTTTAGGTCTTAACTCACTAGGCTATAGTCTCAACTCTAAAGAGCCAGAGCAACTGTCACAAGCGGTTGATAAACTGTATGAGCTAACTCCTAATATCAAGGCTATTGTAGCCGATGAGATGAAGGGGTACATGATTCAGAACAATGCTGCTATCGGTGTGACTTTCTCAGGGGAAGCTAGCCAGATGTTGGAAAAGAATCCTAACCTCAAATACGTCGTACCTACAGAAGCAAGTAACCTCTGGTTTGACAATATGGTGATACCAAAGACAGTTAAGAACCAGGATGCAGCCTATGCCTTCATCAACTTCATGTTGAAACCCGAAAATGCTCTCAAAAATGCAGAATATGTCGGTTATTCAACACCAAACAATCCTGCTAAGGAAATGCTCCCTGAGGAGACAAAAGAGGACAAGTCCTTCTATCCAGATGCGGATACAATGAAACACCTAGAAGTTTATGAAAAATTTGACCATAAATGGACAGGAATCTACAGTGACCTCTTCCTACAATTTAAGATGTATCGGAAGTAGTGATAGTAACGAAACGAATTAGTCAATCTAGTTCGTTTTTTGTTTTAAAAAATTGATATTTGGGCTTGACAAAAGCAATTTTAATGATAAAATAGTATCCTTTATACATTTAGGAGGAAAAAAATATGTGATTTATTTGATATTCAAAAATGAAAACTCTTACAAAGTATGATATACTAGTAGTAGTTTCCAATAGGTTATATCTAGTGCTTGTTATAGGTTTACATACAAGATATGGGTATAGATACCTATCTACCTCGAGAGGGGCCGGAAACGAAAACAAGCTTTCTTCCGTTGTTGACTCTGAGTACTCAAGTATAGATCCCTATCTACCTCGAGAGGGGCCGGAAACTTACGAGCAGCTTTATATAGCGAATTTGTTGTGAATGCAATATAGCTACCTATCTACCTCGAGAGGGGACGGAAACTCTACTGGAGTAGATGGCTTAACTGGCTCTTCAACTGGGTATAGCTACCTATCTACCTCGCGAGGGGCGGAAACTCTTTCAAACCTTTGTTTGCCTGCTTGAGCGCAGAAAAATATAGCTCCCTATCTACCTCGCAAGGGGCCGGAAACCTTTCGCGCTCTTTCTTGTGAGCATTGTAAATGGACTTGTATAGATACCTATCTACCTCGAGAGGGGGACGAAACCTCATTAGTATCATCGACAACTCGTGTTTCTGTAATTAAGTATAGATACCTATCTACCTCGAGAGGGGACGGAAACTCATGAGAAATATCCGTCTTATGTGCAATAGGATAACTGTATAGATACCTATCTACCTCGGGAGGGGCCGGAAACTTAATTACAGCAGCTGTAAGGGACGTAAGACCTGTAAGTATAGCTACCTATCTACCTCGAGAGGGGCCGGAAACCCAAAGAGCTGAAAGCTATAATCTGAGGTAAGGTTACGTATAGCACCCTATCTACCTCGAGAGGGGACGGAAACCGAATTTTTTCAACTAACATTGATTTCATTTTACTTCCGTATAGCTCCCTATCTACCTCGCGACGGGCCGGAAACACTGTTCAGCAGAGTGATTGAATTAAGAATCATCACTTGGTATAGCTCCCTATCTACCTCGCGAGGGGCCGGAAACCAGTTGCCAGTATAGCGATCATGCTTCACATCTAACTTGTATAGCTCCCTATCTACCTCGAGAGGGGCCCGGAAACAAGATACTGCTCCAAACTCGCTCAAACGCTTATCAGTATAGATACCTATCTACCTCGAGAGGGGACGGCAACCGAATCTTCTTAGCTTCAGTTTGATAATCTTCACCTTGTATAGATACCTATCTACCTCGAGAGGGGCCGGAAACTTGCTTGTAATAATTTTCATTTTGTTATACCTTTATGTATAGCTCCCTATCTACCTCGCGAGGGGCCGGAAACGCGCTAGCTTACGCACGTTGTTCATCAGTCATTGGGTATAGCACCCTATCTACCTCGCGAGGGACCGGAAACTTCAGAAGAGTGATTGAATTAAGAATCATCACTTCTACCAAGTATAGCTACCCATCTACCTCGAGAGGGGACGGAAACAAATAACCTTTCACCAAAGCTACACGAACAACCGCTGTTTATAGATACCTATCTACCTCGCGAGGGGCCGGAAACTAAAAGATGAATACTAGATAGATCAAACAGGTAATGTATAGATACCTATCTACCTCGAGAGGGGACGGAAACATGACATCTTGGGGAATCCAAGTTCCACTATCTCTGTCGGTATAGTTACCTATCTACCTCGCGAGGGGCCGGAAACGTTTTTCCTTTCATCTTTCCGTTTCCAATCAAACAGTATAGCTACCTATCTACCTCGAGAGGGGCCGGAAACGCATTTACTGCGTTCTTAGCCAGAATTTCTACGATCGTAGTGGCACCTATTTACCTCGAAAGGGGCTGGAAAAGTTGTTTGCGTGCGCTCGCATAAGCGAGTGATGTTTTATGTATAGCTACCTATCTACCTCGCGAGGGGCCGGAAACCCTTTAATCATGTAGTCGAACGGACCATTTGATTTAGGTATAGCTACCTATCTACCTCGCGAGGGGCCGGAAACCAGTTATGTTCGTATTCAGTATTTACTGCCCAACCAGGTATAGATACCTATCTACCTCGCGAGGGGCCGGAAACTTTCCCATGCTATTAGGACGCATATCATAACGTGAACGAGTATAGCTACCTATCTACCTCGAGAGGGGCCGGAAACCCAGCTTTGGTGAGCCATTTCTTCACCATCTTACATTGTATAGATACCTATCTACCTCGAGAGGGGACGGAAACTTGATTCAAAACTAACATTAGTTTGTTTTACCATTCAAAGTATAGCTACCTATCTACCTCGAGAGGGGCCGGAAACCAAGTAAAATAACGCAAAAAGGTGTCATTCTCATACAGTATAGCTACCTATCCACCTCGCGAGGGGCCGGAAACACTGTACTGTTAGACTGACCGAAGACAAAAGTCTTATTGTATAGCTACCTATCTACCTCGAGAGGGGACAGTTTCATAAGGGCAAAGGATTCCAAAAGTAAAAGAAAAAGCGCTCATGAGAAACCAAAAGCGCAATTGTATCAATAAAGGAGGCATATGAAACGCATCGAACTATCATTTAAGCGGATTGACCAATCACCGAACGATCTATCGACAAAATTCCAAGGTTTTCTCATGGAAAAGCTAGAACCAGACTATGTGACTTGGTTACATGAACAGGAGACCAACCCCTATTCACTAAAAATCATCCATCAAAAGGACAAGACCCTATGGTCCCTTCATCTCCTGACGGATGAGGCTGTCAAGCAGATTTTGTCTGTTCTATTGGAGCTCAAGAAAGTAGAGCTTCATGATTTACCGACTCTCATGGTAGAGTCTGTGTCCATGCAAGATCTCAGTTCGGAGCAACTCTTTGAGTTTTTTAATGAAAACCAAGATCGGTCACTCTACACCATTCATTTTCAAACTCCGACAGGATTTCGCTCTCAGGGAGAGTACGTGCTCTTTCCGACCATGCGTCTCATCTTTCAGAGTTTGATGATGAAGTATGCACGTCTGGTCGAGAATCGTCAGGACATCGAAGAGGAAACTCTGGACTATTTGGTCAAGCACAGTAGGATTACCAGCTATCGATTGGAGTCCAGCTATTTTAAAGTCCATGGCAAAAAAATCCCTGGATTCAGGGGAAGGTTGACCTTTAAGATTACAGGTCCAAATACCTTGAAAGCATATGCCAATATGCTTCTAAAATTTGGGGAGTACTCAGGTCTCGGTATGAAAACTAGCTTAGGGATGGGAGGTTTAGAACTTGAAGAAAGAAAAAATTGATTTAGTTTATGGATCGCTTTTGCACGCTATCGGCAAGGTGATTCAAGGTTCCAGGTATGATGAGAAAGACCTGGGTACCATTGGGTCCGAATGGTTTAGACGCTTTTCGGATAATGAAAAAATAGCCCAGCAGATAGCCAAGGCGACTTCTAGTGATTTGCCGACGGATTTGGCTCCTGATAGTTTGGTCTATATCACGTCAGCTGCTGCAAAGATTGCTTCAGGACTAAAAGGGGCAGCAAGAACTCATGGAGGTAAAGAAGATTTCCTAAGCAAACAATCGGATATCTTCAATGTATTTTCAGATAGCCCTAGTCAACGTTATCTCGATGCACGACTATTAGAGCTTGACGGGGAACCAAACTATGCTAAGGGATCGAGTGAGTCGTCTGACCAGTCAGATTATGACTTGATAGTAGAAACCTTAGAAAAAGAGTTTGAGAGATTGGACTTTAGCCAATCTGAGATAGATACCCTTTTGAATCTCCTTGAGTCTACTCTTTCCTATGTGCCTGTTTCGACAAGTACCAAGGAATTGTCAGATATTTCTCTAGCAACCTACAGTCGTCTAACAGCTGGCTTTGCCCTAGCCATAGAAGACTATTTAGCAGACAAGAATTGCCGTGACTATGAGAAGGTACTGGGACAAGATTTAGAAGCTTTTTATAGCGAGAAAGCCTTTTTATTAGCAAGTTTTGACTTGTCAGGGATTCAGGATTTTATCTACAATATCGCAACAGCTGGTGCAGCCAAGCAACTAAAAGCACGTTCCTTGTATCTAGATTTTATGGGGGAACATATTGCTGACAGCCTACTGGAGAAGTTAGAGCTTACGAGGGCTAATCTCCTCTACGTCGGTGGCGGGCACGCCTACTTTATCCTTCCAAACACCGAAAAAACTAGAGAAACCTTGGCTAGCTTTGAAGCAGAATTCAATCAGTTTCTGGTCAAGCATTTCCAGACGGGTCTGTACGTAGCATTTGGTTGGAGTCCGTTTTCTGCCAATGATATGACAACGACACTGGCCGACTATCGAAAAATCTATCAAACAACCAGTCGAATGATTTCCCAAAAGAAAATTTCTCGTTACGATGCCAAAACTCTCCTCGAACTCAACCAAGGAGGAAAAAGTTCCCAGAGAGAATGTGCTATTTGCCACTCAGTCGAAAAGCTTACCAAGTATAAAGATCAAGAGGTCTGCCATATCTGTGCTGGGATGTATCGCTTTGCTAAGGAGATACAAGAAAGCTACTATATTGTGACAAAAGAAAAAGGCCTGCCGATAGGTCCGGGAGCCTATATTAGAGGTATTTCCAAAGCCGACCTTGCTAAAGAAGAGTGGGACCGTGTTTATGTAAAGAATAGCTATAGTACAGATATCCTAAAAGCAACCCATGTCTTTGTCGGAGATTACAAGTATGCTGAGATTGACCAGTATGCCCAACTATCTCAGAATAGTAAAACTGGACAAGGAATCAAGCGTCTAGCAGTCGTTCGACTAGATGTGGATGACCTAGGAGCAGCCTTTATGGCTGGGTTCTCCTATCAAGATGGTGGCAAGTATAATACTCTGGCACGGTCAGCGACCTTCTCTAGAAGTATGAGTCTCTTCTTTAAGGTCTATATCAACCAGTTTGCCAAAGAGAAAAAACTATCGATCATTTATGCCGGTGGAGATGATGTATTTGCGATCGGTTCATGGCAGGATATTATTGAGTTTACTATTTGTCTCCGACAAAACTTTATCAAGTGGACAAATGGGAAATTAACCCTATCAGCAGGGATTGGCCTCTTTCCAGATAAAACTCCAGTTAGCCTCATGGCTGAAGAAACTGGTAATCTAGAAGGAGCAGCCAAAGATAACGACAAGGATAGTATTTCCCTTTTTAAAGCAGGTAATACCTTGAAGTTGGACCAATCTTTTGGCAATGTCGATTCTGAAAGAAATTATACCTTGAAGTTCGACCAATTTATTGACAATGTCTATAATGGTAAACTGAAGAGCATTCGTTACTACTTTAATATTCAAGATGAGCGAGGAAAGAGTTTTGTATATAGACTTATTGAACTCCTTCGTAACTACGATCGTATGAATATTGCTCGATTAGCTTATTATTTGACTCGTTTAGAAGATCAAACTTCTAAGGATAAAAAGAAGAGTTTAAAGAGTTTAAAGATTTATTCTTTTCTTGGTATACAGGTAGCGATAATGAACGTAAGGAAGCAGAGATAGCTTTACTTCTATATATTTATGAGATTAGAAAGGATTCATAGATGGCAATTTTAACAGATGATAATTACGTAGATAAGGCAGAGAAAACCATTAAAAATTTAGTAACTGATAAACGTAATTTTAAAAATAGAAATTCAGATGTTCTATCCATGAGTAAACTACGAAACTTATTGAGTTTAACGAGTACCCTCTTTGATGAAAGTAAGGTCCGTGAGTACGAAGAATTGAAGGATAGGATAGCCTATTTGAAGGTCCAATTCGTCTATCAATCAGGACGTGAAGAGGCGGTACTGGACTTAGTTCAAAAAGGTGAGATTCTACCAATTTTAAAAGAAATTAATAGTAGGGAAAGTCTCCAACGTTTTTGTCGCTATATGGAAGCGCTAGTAGCTTATTTTAAATTTTATGGAGGAAACGATTAATGGCATTTGCAAAAATTCAAGTAACAGCACAAATCCGTCTAGAGACAGGACTTCATATTGGGACCAGCAATGCTTTTGCAGCGATTGGTGCTACAGACTCACCTGTGATTAAAGATCCAATAACAAACTTACCTATTATTCCAGGATCTAGTATCAAAGGGAAAATGCGTACCCTTTTGGCAAAAGTATATAATACTACATTAGCAGAAAAACCAGGAGACGATGGGGAAATTATTAGTCGTCTCTTTGGGAATAGTTCAGACAAAGACTATAAAGTTGGAAGACTCATTTTTAGAGATGCCTTTTTAACTAACAAAAAAGATTTAGATTCACGAGCTGTCAAAGGTTATACTGAAGTTAAGTTTGAAAATACTATTGACCGTATCACTGCTGAAGCAAATCCAAGACAAATTGAACGTGCCATCCGAGACAGTGTCTTTGGATTTGAGTTGATCTATGAGGTGACAGACAAGAGTCAAGCTCAAGTAGAAGAAGACTTCAAAGTGATTCTTGATGGATTAAAACTGTTGGAACTTGATTATTTAGGTGGTTCAGGCTCTCGTGGATATGGTAAGGTTGCTTTTGAGAATCTTAAAGCAAATACAGTTTTCGGAAACTATGATGTTAGTAGATTGAATGAACTTTTAACTACGGAGGTCTAGTATGACCTATAAGATGTATATTATGAACTTCCATACTGCTCACTTTGGAGCAGGTAGTCTGGATAGTTCTAAAATGACTTTTGCAGCTGACCGCTTGTTTTCAGCTCTGGTCTTAGAAGCAAAAAAAATGGGGAAAATGGAGGAATTCGTGTCAATAGCGGGTCAAGATGATTTTGTTTTGACTGATGCCTTTCCTTATCAATCAGGTCCATTTTTACCGAAACCGATAGGATTTCCAAAGTTTGAACAGCCGGACTTAACAACAGATGTTAAAGAAGTAAGACGTCAAGCGAAAATGGCAAAGAAACTTCAGTTTATCCCTTTGGATAAATTTGATTCTTATGTAAATGGAACGCTTTTCAAAGACGCAGACCATGCAGTAACAAATATCGTCACTAAAAACCAACCTCATGTAGATGGAAATCTTTTCCAAGTGTCTACTGTTAGATTTAGAGATGACTCTTCACTTTATGTGATTGCAAACGAGTCTGAGCTATTAAATGAACTTATGACAAGCTTGCAGTATACAGGAATTGGTGGGAAACGCTCCAGTGGTTATGGACAATTTGATTTGACTATATCAGATTTACCAGATAGCTTCAAAAATCGCCTCACCAAGGCCCATCAAGGACCTGTCATGACTTTGACAACTTCTCTACCAGTCGAAAAGGAACTTGAATATGCTATGGAAACTGGTTCCTATTTACTAAGTAAATCAAGCGGTTTTGCTTTTAGTACAGAAACTAAGGAAAATTACCGTAAGCAGGATTTATATAAGTTTGCTTCTGGATCTACTTTCTCTGAAACCTATACAGGACAGATTGTGGATGTAAGACCTCTTGATTTCCCGCATGAAGTATTAAACTATGCTAAACCATTATTTTTCAAGATGGAGGGAGAAAGATGAAAACAGAATATAGAACCTTTCAATTCAGCCTTCTAGCTATGGCTCCTATCCATATTGGGAATGGTGAAAAATATACTTCTCGAGAATTTATCTATGAAAATGGGTACTTTTATTTCCCTGATATGGGTAAGTTTTATAATCGCATGGTGGAGAAAGGATTCGATCAGAAGTTTGAGCGTTTTTTACAGGAAACAAAGCCCAACGCTAGAAATAATCGCTTGATTTCCTTTAGAAGATAACCGTATTTCTGACCGTAATTTTGGTGGCTATAGAATTATAGAAACTAAGTTAGAAACAAATAATAACTATTTAAGAGGAGGCGCATTAAATCAAGTATCAAAGTTTATAAGAGATCCTTTTGGTAATCCCTATATTCCTGGAAGTTCATTAAAGGGAGCTATTCGCACTATTTTGATGAATACCAATCCCGACTGGAATAATAAAAATGTTTTGCAAGATAAAAAGGAAAACAAATCTTTGATTCCTTGGGGAGCAAAAAAAGGGCAGAACTATGATGACTTGTTTAACGCTATTCGTGTTAGTGATAGCAAACCATTTAGCAATGCCAGTCTTATTTTAGTTCAAAAATGGGATCATAAAGTCAAGCCCCCTATTCCTAAGCCTCTACCTTTATATAGGGAAGCGATTGCACCCTTAACTAAAATCAATTTCACCATTACTACAACTACTAAGGAAGCTGGAGTCCTAATTGAGGAATTAGGAAAGAGAGCACAAGCCTTTTACAAAGAATATAAAAACTTTTTCTTATCAGATTTTCCTGAAAATAAAATTCAGCCAAATCTTCAATATCCTATATACTTGGGTGCTGGTAGTGGAGCTTGGACAAAAACAATTTTTAAACAAGCAAATGGTATTTTGCAAGAACGTTATCAGAATAGCAGAACCACTAAGATGGTTGGAAAAGGTGTGTTGAAGCTAACAAAAGCACCAATGAAAAGTGTTAAAACAACACAAGCAACTCGAAAACTGATAATGAATGACGAGTCTTTCTATGAGATGGGCAAGGCAAACTTTATGATTAAGGAGATTACTAAATGAAGGTTTTGATTTCAGCAGTGGGTGATACAGATCCAATCCGTAATTTTCACGATGGAGCTTTAGTACATATTGCGAGAAAATATCGTCCAGAAAAGATTATTATTGTTTTTTCAGAGAGAACAATTAGTAAGAAAGATGATATTGAGAAAGTAATTCATTCTATCGACTCTGAATACCTCCCAGAAATTGTATGTCATGAACCAATTATCTTGAATGAAGATGTATTTGTTTTTGATACTATGTATGATCAATTTGATGCTATTATACAAGAGTATTATACGAAAGACGATGATTTTATTCTTAATCTTTCAAGTGCAACTCCTCAAGTAAAATCAGCTTTGTTTGTGATTAATAGACTTAGTGAAATCAATGTCAAGGCAGTACAAGTTTCAAGTCCTGAAAATGATTCAAATGCAGGAGTTGGACATGATGATTCGGAAGATATTGACGCACTAATTGATACTAACTTAGATAACAAACAGGACTATATCGACCGAACCATTGAAGATACTTCAGAGAAGTTTAAACAAGGCTTAATGAAGAAAACTTTACGTGATTTTATTACGAAATATGATTACAAAGCAAGTTTAGAGGTTGCTAATCAATTATCAGACTTTCCTGGTTTGAAAGAATGTCGCAAGAAGTTGCAAGATATTGTGGATTCATTAGATAGACAAGCTGTACCTCAAGTCCTCCAAAAGAAAAAATGGAGCGAAGAACAGAAAAAAGTACTAAATGCCTATTTGACTATTGATTTGCAAAAAGAACGTGGTAATTTTAGTGAAGGTCTGATTAGAATTAAAAACCTTACAGAGTTTATCTTAGAAGACTATATCGAAAATCGTTATCCAGGATTTTTGGATAATTACGCGAACGATTCAGAGAAATATTATATCGGGATTTGGGATTATAGTAAGATCTTAAAAGAAAAACATGAGTGGAATCAATATAAAAAAATCAAACCAGTTATTAACGTGAATTCAACTCGAAATACTGTAGCTCACAAATTGGATCCATTAGATTCTGAGGACTTAAAACAGTTAGGTCCTGTCCTAAAAACCTTAAAAGGACTAGTCAAGGAACAATATCAACTCACTGAGAAAGATTTTAATTTTTACAAGGACTTAAATAAGGAATTATTAGAATTACTGAAATAATGAGAGGTAGAATATCTTGGAAATTTTAATTTCAGCAGTTGGAACGACAGATCCGATAAGCAATAATCGAGATGCAGCTTTATTACATATTGCTCGAACATACAGACCTGAACAAATTGTTTTGGTTTATAGTGAAGAAATGTTAGTAAAAAAAGATCTTGTTGAGAAAGCATTATGTTCAATAGAGGGTTATCATCCTAAAGTGGTTATTGAATCAATCATATTGAAAAATGATGAAGTCTATCTGTTTGATAAAATGTATGAAGTGATGGGACAGATTATTGAAAAATATTCTGGAACAGATCATCAATTAATCTTAAATCTCTCCTCAGGGACACCTCAGATTATTTCTGCTTTATTTGCCTTAAATCGAATTAATGATTATAATACGCAAGCCATACAGGTTGCAACTCCTAACAAATCAGCAAATAGGAAGTATGTACCACTTTCAAGTGAAGATGAACAGAAGCTTTTTGACGAGAACGAGGATAACCAAAAGGATTACGAAGATCGTACAATCAAAGATGAAGCTGAAAAATTTAATCAGTCTCTTATCAAGCGACACTTAAGAAATTTAATCTCTTCTTATGATTATCTTGCTGCGGAAGAATTAGTTACTAGAAAAGAATACAATAAACTACTTTCTAAAAAGAAATTATCGCGTATAAGAGATCTATTAAATGATTTTGTAAAAGTATTTAAAACTCAAGCTATTTTAAAAGACATTCAGGGTTATTCACTCACAGAAGTTGAGAAAAAAGCTCTTAATTACTTTTTAATGATCGAAGTTTTGAAAGAGAGAGGGCAGGTTGCTGATGTCTTAATCAAATCAAAGTCTTATGTTGAATTTATCATCGAGGAAAAGATAAAGAAAGATTATCCAGAATTGATCAAATATGATGGGACTTTTCCAAAGTTAAATGAAGAATACAAGGATTTTGAAGCTATTTTAGATTTCATAGACCTAGAATTTAAGAAAGCCAAGGGGATAAAAGATGAGAAGGAAAGAATCTATTCACCTCAGTCAACCTTAAATCTCTTGTCTTATGAAAATATTCTATCTTATTATCAAGTTTCTCCTGAATTACTTAAGTCCATAAAGCTAATAAATAGCTTAAATGGTGAGAGAAATAAGGTGGCTCATGGTTTATCAGAGATTGATAGTAAACTAGTCAATTCAAAGAAATTGCAACAGACAATAGATACCTTACGCTTTATTTTACAAGATACATTTGAGATTGATGATAACTATTTCTCTTGTTATCAAACACTCAATAATGAAATGCTTGACTTACTTCGTCAATAATATTCTTTATCAATAAGTCTTTTTGCTGATGATAGATATAGTGAGATTGCAAGTGCTTGCTTTCCCAGTTGACTCAAACTCAAAAAAACAGTATAATAGGAATGTTGAGAATTGATTTTCTCTCCATCTTAGTTCAGAGAATTGGCGGTGCTGCGAGCCATCTAAGATAGAAAATCATGCTACTCGATTGTAACAATTGCATAAGAATCAAGAATGACAAGTTCATTGAATGAAGGTGGTACCGCGGTTTTTCGCCCTTCGTGATATGGATTTGTCTTTTATTTTTGGAGGTGCTTATGAGAAGATTTCTTGTCAAACAAAAATTTCGCCTGGGTGGAGAACGCTTTGATATCAAGGATGAAATGGGCAAAGTCGCCTATCAGGTTGAAGGTTCATTTTTTAAGATTCCAAAGACCTTTACCATCTATGATAATTCTGGTGAACTTGTTAGTGAGATTAGTAAAGAGGTCTTAACCTTTTTACCGCGTTTTGAAATTCAACTTATCAATGGTGAAAGTTTATATTCGTAAGAAGTTGACTTTCTGGAAGGATAAGTATGAGTTTGATAACCTAGGTCTTCGTATCGAAGGGAACGTCTGGGATTTGAATTTTAAACTCCTAGATGATCGTGATCAAGTGATTGCGGAGATTGCCAAGGAACTTTTCCATTTAACATCGACTTATACCGTAACCGTTTACGACGAATCTTATGCAGACCTAGTCATTTCCCTCTGCGTCGCTATCGACTATGTGGAAATGCTAGAAAGCCAATCAAATTAGTAAAAAGGAGATACATATGAAACAATTATCTAGTGCACAAGTCCGCCAAATGTGGCTCGACTTTTGGGAAAGCAAAGGCCACTCAGTAGAACCATCAGCTAGTTTGGTTCCAGTAAACGATCCAACCCTTTTGTGGATTAACTCAGGAGTTGCGACTCTTAAAAAATACTTTGACGGAACTATTATTCCTGAGAACCCACGTATTACCAATGCGCAAAAAGCCATCCGTACTAACGATATCGAAAACGTAGGGAAAACGGCTCGTCACCATACTATGTTTGAAATGTTGGGGAACTTCTCTATCGGTGATTATTTCCGTGACGAAGCCATCACTTGGGCTTACGAGCTTTTGACAAGTCCTGAATGGTTTGACTTTCCAGCTGAAACTTTACATGACTTACTATCCAGCTGATACGGATTCTTACAATCGTTGGATTGAAATCGGGGTGGACCCAAGTCACCTGATTCCTATTGAGGATAACTTCTGGGAAATCGGTGCTGGACCTTCTGGACCAGATACTGAAATCTTCTTTGACCGTGGAGAAACCTTTGACCCAGAAAACATTGGTCTTCGCTTGCTTGCGGAAGATATCGAAAACGACCGTTATATCGAGATTTGGAACATCGTATTGTCACAATTTAACGCTGATCCAGCTGTACCTCGTAGCGAATACAAAGAATTACCACACAAGAACATTGATACGGGCGCAGGTTTGGAGCGTTTGGTAGCTGTTATCCAAGGTGCTAAGACTAACTTTGAAACAGACCTCTTCCTTCCAATCATTCGTGAAGTGGAGAAGTTGTCTGGTAAGGTTTATGATCAAGATGGTGACAACATGAGTTTCAAGGTTATTGCAGACCATATCCGTTCTCTTTCATTTGCGATCGGTGATGGTGCCCTTCCAGGAAATGAAGGTCGTGGTTATGTTCTTCGTCGATTGCTCCGTCGTGCCTCTATGCATGGTCAAAAATTAGGTATCAATGAGCCTTTCCTTTACAAACTTGTTCCAACTGTTGGAAAAATCATGGAAAGCTACTACCCAGAAGTTCTTGAAAAACGTGACTTTATCGAGAAAATTGTCAAGAGCGAAGAAGAGTCATTTGCTCGTACCCTTCACTCAGGTCAACACTTTGCAGAAACCATCGTAGCAGACTTGAAAGAAAAAGGTCAAACGGTTATCGCTGGTCAAGATGTCTTTAAACTCTATGATACATACGGATTTCCAGTAGAATTGACAGAAGAAATCGCTGAAGAAGCTGGTATGACGGTTGACCGTGAAGGTTTTGAAGCAGCTATGAAGGAACAACAAGAGCGTGCGCGTGCGTCAGCTGTTAAAGGCGGATCTATGGGTATGCAAAATGAAACCCTTCAAAACATTACAGTTGAGAGTGTCTTCAACTACAATGCTAGCCAATTGCCTTCTAAGTTGGTAGCTATCGTAGCTGATAATGACGAAGTAGAAGCTGTTTCAGAAGGAACTGCATCACTGATCTTTGCAGAAACTCCATTCTACGCTGAAATGGGTGGACAGGTTGCGGACCATGGTCAAATCTTGGATGCTGCAGGAAACGTCGTAGCGACTGTGACAGACGTTCAAAAGGCACCAAATGGACAAGCACTACACACTGTTGAAGTTCTTGCGCCACTTGCTTTGAACCAAGAATACACTTTGGCCATCGATAGCAATCGTCGTCACCGTGTCATGAAGAACCACTCGGCGACTCACTTGCTCCATGCAGCCCTTCACAATATTCTTGGAAGCCACGCAACTCAAGCAGGTTCGCTTAATGAAGTAGAATTCCTTCGCTTTGACTTCACTCATTTCCAAGCAGTAACTACAGAAGAGCTTCGTGCTATTGAGCAACAAGTCAATGAGAAAATCTGGGAAGCTATTGCAGTCAAGACTGTTGAGACAGACATCGACACAGCCAAAGAAATGGGAGCTATGGCCCTCTTTGGTGAGAAATACGGTAAGGAAGTTCGTGTTGTGACCATCGGTGACTACTCAGTGGAACTTTGTGGTGGTACTCACGTAGGTAACACTTCTGAAATCGGTCTCTTCAAGATTGTTAAAGAAGAAGGGATCGGATCAGGAACTCGTCGTATCTTGGCAGTGACTGGTAAGGAAGCCTTTGAAGCTTATCGTGAACAAGAAGATGCTCTGAAAGCGGTCGCAGTAACCTTGAAAGCTCCTCAACTCAAAGAAGTACCTCACAAGGTTGAAGGACTTCAAGAACAACTCCGTCAATTGCAAAAAGAAAATGCTGAATTGAAGGAAAAAGCGGCAGCAGCGGCAGCAGGCGATGTCTTCAAAGACGTTAAGGAAGCAAACGGCCACCGTTACATTGCTAGTCAAGTTTCTGTATCAGATGCAGGTGCTCTTCGTACCTTTGCAGATAACTGGAAGCAAAAAGACTACTCTGATGTCCTTGTTCTTGTCGCAGCAATCGGTGACAAGGTCAACCTTCTTGTAGCTAGCAAGACAAAAGACATCCACGCAGGTAACTTGGTTAAAGAATTAGCTCCAATCGTCGATGGACGTGGTGGTGGTAAACCAGACATGGCCATGGCTGGAGGAAGCAACCAAGCGAAAATCCAAGACTTGTTGGATGCAGTTGCAGCTAATTTGTAATCAAGCAAATACCTATCCATTTGGATAGGTATTTTTTGCATCAGAAAAACTCCCCACGAATAGTGAGGAGCTCATTTTTAGAATTAAACAATCCCTTGGGCAATCATTGCATTTGCTACATTTTCAAAGGCAGCAATATTTGCACCTGCTAGGTAGTCTTTATCTAGTCCGTAAGTTTCTGCAGTTGTTTTTGCAGTGTTGAAGATGTTGGTCATGATGTCCCCGAGACGGTCAGAATATACTGACATCTATTCATCTGATAAAAGAGACTTTATCATCCAGATATTCATAGCTGGGTGGCCAACGGCGTTAGTAAGTGGTTGTTGCAGTGCTGTAAAACCATAGTGCTGATAGATGGCCACAGCTGTAGCCAGTTCAGTAGAGGTTTCTAGATAAAGCTGTTCATAACCTGTTAGGCGAGCTTCATGGAATATCCGCTTTATCAGCCTGCTGGAATAACCTTTGCCACGACTATTTTTAGTGACATACAGTTTGTAATTCAGCAATTTTATCAGAAACAGGTGCAAAGCCACCACAGCCAACCAGCTGCCCTTCGTCTTCCAGAACAAAGTAAGCTGCTCTCTCTTGCTGTTGATAGTAGTCGGCCAAATGGTCTAGATGAGAATCAAAGTAGACAGTTCCAGGTTTATCAAGCCCGAATTCTTCTAGGCTGGCTCGAATGAGTTGTGCTACAGCTGAGTTGTCTCTCACTTCCATTGGTCGTAAGTTCATCAATTGTCCTCCGATAGGATGTAACGACTAATTAAACAATCCCTTGTGCAATCATCGCGTTTGCGACATTTTCAAAGGCAGCGATGTTGGCACCTGCAAGGTAATCTTTACCAAGACCGTAAGTTTCTGCAGTTGTTTTAGCAGTGTTGAAGATGTTGGTCATAATGTCTTTCAAACGTCCATCCACTTCTTCACGTGTCCATGAAAGACGTTGGCTGTTTTGGCTCATTTCAAGAGCAGATACAGCTACACCACCAGCATTGGCAGCTTTAGCAGGTCCATAAAGGATTCCGTTTTCCTTGTAGACTTTGATAGCTTCAAGGTCGCTAGGCATGTTAGCTCCTTCAGAGACACAGATAACGCCTTGAGCAACCAAACGTTTTGCGGCTTCACCGTTGATCTCGTTTTGAGTCGCACATGGAAGAGCGATATCGTAGTTACCAGTGTAAGTCCATACAGAACCTTCATAATACGTAGCAGTAGGTTTTTCTGCAGCGTACTCAGTTAAACGAGCACGACGGTTGTTTTTAACATCTGACAAAAGGTCGAAGTCGATACCATTCTCGTCGATGACATAACCATTTGAGTCAGATACAGAGATAACAGTTGCTCCAAGTTCAGTTGCTTTTTGAAGGGCAAACTGAGCAACGTTACCAGAACCTGAAATCACCACTTTCTTACCAGCAAAGCTGTTTCCGTTAGCTTTAAGCATTTCTTCAGTGTAGTAAACCAAACCGTAACCAGTTGCTTCTGGACGAATCAAGCTACCACCAAATCCAAGAGGTTTACCAGTCAAGACACCAGCATCAAATTGGTTGAGGCGTTTGTATTGTCCGTAAAGGTAACCAATTTCACGTCCACCGACACCAATATCACCAGCAGGTACGTCAAGAGAAGGTCCGATGTATTTTTGCAATTCAGTCATGAAGCTTTGGCAGAAGCGCATCACTTCAGCATCAGTTTTGCCTTTAGGATCAAAGTCTGATCCCCCTTTACCTCCACCGATTGGAAGTCCTGTCAAAACATTTTTAAAGATTTGTTCAAATCCGAGGAATTTCAAAATCCCTTGGTTTACCGTTGGGTGGAAACGAAGTCCGCCTTTATATGGTCCAACAGCTGAGTTAAATTGAACACGATAACCACGGTTGATTTGTACTTTACCATCACGGTCAACCCAAGGAACACGGAAGCTAATCACTCGCTCTGGCTCAGTGATACGTGCCAAGATATTTTCTTCAATATACTCAGGGTGTTTCAAAGACAGGCTCCAAAGTGCTGAAGAACTCTTCAACCGCCTGGAGAAATTCAGCCTCGTGCCCGTTACGAGCTTTTACAGTTTCAAACACGCTTTGGATGTATTCTTTAGCAGATGTCATATCGTTCTCCTTTATTGTCCTAATTTATTACGTGAGCCATTATAACAGAATTTTTTTTTTTAGTGTAAAGAAAAAAAGGTGAATTTTCTAAAAATTCTTTCAATTAAGGAATTGGTCTGAGAAGTGTTAATGTAAAAGACGAACGATTCCACTAGAACAAGCTTTTTTAAATAGAAGAAATTAAATTATGGTATAATATTAAAAATAAAAGGTTTCTGGAGGAATTGGATAGATGGTATCAACTAAAACACAAATTGCGGGCTTTGAGTTTGGTAATTGCTTAATGAATGCAGCGGGTGTGGCTTGTATGACGATTGAAGAGTTAGAAGGAGTTAAAAACTCTGCGGCTGGAACTTTTGTAACCAAGACAGCTACCCTGGAGTTCCGTCAGGGAAATCCAGAACCACGCTATCAAGATGTTCCGCTCGGTTCCATTAACTCCATGGGTTTACCTAATAATGGTCTCGAATACTATTTAGACTATCTCTTAGATTTGCAGGAAAAAGAACCAAATAGAACTTTCTTCCTTTCTTTAGTGGGCATGTCTCCTGAAGAAACACATACCATCTTGAAAAAAGTACAAGCAAGTGACTATAAAGGTTTGACAGAACTCAATCTATCTTGTCCAAATGTACCAGGTAAACCTCAAATTGCCTATGACTTTGAAACAACTGATCGTATCTTATCGGAAGTCTTTGCCTACTTTACAAAACCTCTAGGAATTAAGCTTCCACCTTACTTTGATATTGTTCACTTTGACCAAGCAGCAGAGATTTTTAACAAGTATCCACTTAAGTTTGTTAACTGTGTAAACTCTGTTGGAAATGGTCTTTATATTGAGGATGAAACAGTAGTTATTCGCCCTAAAAATGGCTTTGGCGGTATTGGTGGAGAATACATCAAACCAACTGCCCTTGCTAATGTTCATGCCTTTTATCAACGCTTGAAACCAGAAATTCAGATTATCGGTACTGGTGGTGTCTTGACAGGACGGGATGCCTTTGAACATATCCTTTGTGGAGCCAGCATGGTTCAGATTGGTACAACCTTGCATAAAGAAGGCGTTAGCGCATTTGAACGTATCACAGCTGAACTAAAAGCAATCATGGAAGATAAAGGCTATGCATCCTTGGAAGACTTCCGTGGGAAATTGCACTATATTGACTAAATCTATTTAAATAAGAAGAAAGGAGAAGAGATGCTCGCCATTGAAGAAAGTCAGCAGTTGACCTTAGAAAACTTGCCTGCTCTAACTCTGTTTACTGGGAATGATCAGGGCCAGTTTGAAGTCATGAAGGCGCAAGTGCTAGAGCAAATCGGGTATGATCCAGCTGATTTAAATTTTTCACATTTTGACATGAAGGAAGTTTCCTACAAGGATGTAGAATTAGAATTGGTTAGCCTCCCTTTCTTTGCGGATGAAAAGATTGTGATTCTAGATCATTTTTTGGATATTACAACTGCTAAAAAACGTTATCTCTCAGATGATGAACTCAAGTCTTTTGAAGAATATCTAGAAAATCCCTCTCCTACTAGTAAATTAGTTATTTTTGCAGAAGGTAAACTAGACAGCAAGCGACGTCTAGTTAAAATTCTCAAGAGAGATGCTAAGATATTTGAAGCTCTTGAGCCAAAAGAGCAGGAGATTCGAGCTTATTTTCAAAAATTGTCTCAAAAACAAGGCTTGGTATTTGATAACAAAGCTTTCGACCATCTACTCATCAAGTCTGGCTTTCAATTTAGTGAAATTCAAAAGAATCTTTTATTTTTAGAATCCTACAAGACTGATAGCCACATCACTGAGGAGGACATCGTTCAAGCTATCCCCAAAACCCTGCAGGATAATATCTTTGACTTAACCCAGCTCATCCTAGCGAAGAAGATAGATCAAGCAAGGGACTTAGTGAAAGATTTGACCTTACAGGGTGAAGATGAGATTAAACTGATTGCTATTATGCTGGGGCAGTTTAGACTCTATACCCAGGTAAAAATATTGCAAGAGTCTGGTCAGACAGAATCACAGATGGTCAGCAGTTTGGGTCACTATCTTGGTCGCAATCCGAATCCCTATCAAATAAAATTTGCTCTTCGTGATTCCAGAGGAATTTCACTTGGTTTCATACAAAATGCAATTCGTTATTTAATCCAGGCTGATTACCAAATCAAGACTGGCGTCTATGAGAAAAACTACCTATTTGAAAGGGCTCTATTACAGATTGCCAGCCAGTTAAATTGAGCAAATAACTTGAAAAAAAAGGTTGTTTGCGTTATCATTTTTATATAGAAAGAAAAAGAGGTATTACAGATGGCTATTATCTTACCAGATCTTCCATACGCTTACGACGCCTTGGAACCATATATTGATGCTGAAACGATGCATTTGCACCATGACAAACATCACCAAGCATATGTAAATAACGCTAATGCAGCTCTTGAAAAACACCCTGAAATCGGTGAAGACCTTGAAGCTTTGCTTGCTGACGTAGAATCTATCCCAGCTGATATTCGTCAAGCTCTTATCAATAATGGTGGTGGTCACTTGAACCACGCTCTTTTCTGGGAATTGATGACTCCAGAAAAAACAGCTCCATCAACTGAACTTGCAGCAGCAATCGATGCAATATTTGGTTCATTCGAAGAATTCCAAGCAGCATTTACTGCGGCAGCAACAACTCGTTTCGGTTCTGGATGGGCATGGTTGGTTGTTAACAAAGAAGGTAAGCTTGAAGTGACTTCAACAGCAAACCAAGATACACCAATCTCAGAAGGTAAAAAACCAATCTTAGGTTTGGACGTTTGGGAACATGCCTACTACGTAAAATATCGTAACGTTCGTCCTGACTATATCAAAGCTTTCTTCTCAGTTATCAACTGGAACAAAGTAGACGAGCTTTACGCAGCAGCTAAATAATCGCATTTGATAACACCCCTTTTTAGTTGGATTTTGGGTCTAGCTTTAAAGGTGTTTTTTGTTTACTTTGCTAAGAAGTCAAGGACACATAATTTTCCTTTGTTGGATAGGCTTGATTTATGGTATAATGATAAGATAGAAATCGAAGGAGAAATCATGAATATTCAACAATTACGTTATGTTGTTGCTATTGCAAATAGTGGTACTTTTCGTGAAGCGGCTGAGAAAATGTACGTTAGCCAACCCAGTCTATCTATTTCTGTAAGAGATCTGGAGAAAGAGCTAGGGTTCAAGATTTTCCGTAGAACTAGTTCAGGTACCTTTCTTACTCGTCGTGGAATGGAATTTTATGAAAAGGCCCAAGAGTTGGTTAAAGGATTTGATATTTTCCAGAACCAGTATGCCAATCCTGAAGAGGAAAAGGATGAGTTTTCAATAGCCAGCCAGCACTATGATTTCTTGCCACCGACTATCACAACTTTTTCTCAACGGTACCCAGAGTATAAGAATTTCCGTATTTTTGAATCTACAACTGTTCAGATTTTGGATGAAGTAGCCCAAGGTCATAGTGAGATTGGGATTATTTACCTCAACAATCAAAACCAAAAGGGTATTATGCAACGGATTGAAAAATTAGGTCTTGAAGTGATTGAGTTGATTCCTTTCCAAACGCACATTTATCTACGTGAAGGCCATCCCTTGGCTAAGAAAAAAGAACTGGTCATGGAAGATTTAGTTGATTTGCCAACAGTTCGTTTCACACAAGAAAAGGATGAATATCTCTATTACTCAGAAAACTTTGTGGATACAAGTGCCAGCTCTCAGATGTTTAACGTAACAGACCGCGCTACTTTAAATGGAATTCTTGAAAGAACAAATGCTTATGCGACTGGTTCTGGATTCTTAGATAGCGATAGCGTTAACGGGATCACCGTTATTCCACTAAATGATAATCTCAATAATCGCATGGTTTATGTGAAACGTGAAGAAGTAGACTTGAGTCAAGCAGGGACTTTATTTGTAGAGGTCATGCAAGAGTATTTTGATCAGAAGAGGAAAGCATGAAAAAAAGAGGAGTAATTGCAGGATTCATAGTTGCTTTAATAGTGTTGGATCAATTGGTAAAAGCTTATGTCGTTCAGAATATTGCTTTAGGTGAAGTTAAAACGTGGATACCTAATTTTGTTAGTTTAACCTATCTGCAAAATAGGGGGGCAGCTTTTTCTATGCTCCAAGATCAGCAGTGGTTTTTTGCAGTGATAACTCTGCTAGTTATGGCAGGGGCTATCTGGTATTTGCACAAGCATATAGAGGATTCCTTCTGGACTGTCTTTGGATTGGTTTTGATTATTGCAGGTGGCCTTGGGAACTTTATCGATCGCATCAGTCAAGGATTCGTTGTGGATATGTTTCATTTAGATTTTATCAATTTCGCGATTTTCAATGTGGCTGATAGTTATCTAACAGTAGGAGTAGTTGTGTTATTGATTGCAATGCTAAAAGAGGAAATGAATGGAAATTAAAATTGAAACCGGCGGGGTACGTTTAGATAAGGCTCTGTCCGATTTGACAGAATTGTCTCGTAGCCTCGCTAATGAACAAATCAAGTCTGGTCAGGTCTTGGTCAATGGACAGGTAAAAAAAGCTAAGTACTCGGTTCAAGAAGGGGATATGATCACTTATCAAGTTCCAGAACCAGAAGTTTTGGAGTATGTAGCTGAAGATATTCCATTAGAAATCATTTATCAAGATGAGGATGTAGCTGTAGTTAACAAGCCCCAAGGTATGGTCGTCCATCCAAGTGCTGGTCATACCAGTGGTACCTTGGTTAACGCCCTCATGTACCATATCAAGGACCTATCAGGTATTAATGGTGTATTGCGTCCAGGAATTGTCCATCGTATTGATAAGGATACCTCAGGTCTCTTGATGATTGCCAAAAACGATGAAGCGCATTTAGCACTTGCCCAAGAACTCAAGGATAAGAAATCTCTTCGAAAATATTGGGCCATTGTTCATGGTAATCTTCCAAATGACCGTGGTGTCATTGAGGCACCAATTGGACGTAGCGAAAAAGATCGTAAAAAACAAGCTGTTAGCGCCAAAGGAAAACCAGCAGTGACACGTTTCCAAGTCTTAGAACGCTTTGGTGATTATACTTTGCTGGAATTGCAACTGGAAACAGGACGTACCCACCAAATTCGTGTCCATATGGCTTACATCGGTCATCCTGTAGCAGGTGATGAGGTATACGGACCTCGTAAACTCTAAAGGGGCATGGGCAATTTCTCCATGCCAAGACGCTTGGATTTACTCATCCAAGAACTGGGGAAACTCTGGAATTTACTGCTGATATTCCAACTATCTTTAAAGAGACTTTGGAAAAACTTCGAAATAACTAAACAAAAAAGGACTCAATTGAGTCCTTTTTATTTGCGTTTTTTCTTAGCTTTTTTCATTTTGTTGGCCATGCGTTTCATGGATTGCTTCATTGCAAATTCACCGATTTTACCCTTGAGACCTCCACCAAGCATCTGGCTCATATCAGGCATTCCAGCTCCTCCAAAAGCAGACATATCCGGCATACCACCTTGTCCCATCATTCCTTCAAGGGCTGACATATCCATACCGCCAGGCATATTCTTAGGAAGGTTATTAGGGTTGATACCCATTTGTTTCATCATCTTGTTCATATCACCAGACATGACACCTTGCATGAGTTGTTTGGCTTGGTTAAAGTCTTTGATGAACTTGTTGACATCGATAAAGGTATTACCAGAACCAGCTGCGATACGACGACGACGGCTTGGAGTGAGCAAATCTGGATTTTCACGTTCTTCAGGAGTCATAGATGAGACGATGGCACGTTTGCGAGCAATCTGTTTTTCATCCACCTTCATATTTTGAAGGGCAGGATTGTTGGCCATACCAGGAATCATCTTGAGCAAATCTTCCATTGGCCCCATATTTTGTACCTGATCCAATTGATCGATGAAATCGTTGAAATCAAAGGTATTTTCCCGCATCTTTTCAGCCATTTCAAGGGCTTTTTGCTCATCGTACTCTTGGGAAGCTTTCTCAATCAGAGTCAGCATATCTCCCATACCGAGAATACGGCTAGCCATACGGTCTGGGTGGAAGGTTTCAATATCGGTAATCTTTCACCAGTACCAGTGAACTTAATTGGTTTACCAGTAATGTGACGAACAGAAAGGGCAGCACCACCACGAGTGTCGCCGTCAATCTTTGTAAGGATAACACCAGTAACTTCTAATTGGTCGTTAAATTCACGTGCTACGTTGGCAGCTTCCTGACCAATCATGGCATCGATGACCAAGAGAATCTCATTTGGTTGTGCTAGAGCTTTAACATCACGGAGCTCATTCATGAGAAGTTCGTCAATTTGTAAACGACCAGCTGTATCAATCAAGACATAGTCGTTATGGTTGGCTTTGGCTTGCTCCAAACCTTGGCGAACAATCTCAACCGCAGGAACTTCAGTTCCAAGTGCAAACACAGGAACATCAATTTGTTGTCCAAGTGTTTTGAGCTGGTCAATAGCTGCAGGACGATAGATATCGGCCGCGATCATTAAAGGACGAGCATCCTCTTCCTTTTTAAGTTTGTTAGCAAGTTTACCTGCAAAAGTTGTTTTACCAGCCCCCTGCAAACCAACCATCATGATAATGGTTGGGATTTTTGGAGACTTAATAATCTCAGCTGTGTCAGAACCAAGAACTGCGGTTAACTCTTCATTTACAATCTTGATGATTTGTTGAGCTGGATTAAGGGTATCAATGACTTCATGCCCGACCGCGCGTTCACGAATTTTTTTGATAAAATCCTTAACTACAGGCAAAGCAACGTCGGCTTCTAAAAGAGCTAGACGAATTTCCTTGGTTGCTTCTTGGATATCGCTCTCGGTGATTTTTCCTTTTTTACGTAGATTTTTAAAGACGTTCTGCAAACGTTCTGTCAAATTTTCAAATGCCATATTTTTCTCCTATTTATTCAATTCAGTGGAAATCGTCCGAAATGTTGCAAACACTCTAGTTCTTCGGGTGTGACTTCTTTCATGATTTCATTTGGATATCCCCAACAGCTAAACCTATTTGCATAGCTTTGGAGATATCATTGGGCGAGATAATCTGTAGTCGAGTAGGAAATGGTTCCTCTGCGACTAATAGTTTGCAAGGTATTCCTTGATAAATAACTAGACTGCCCATGATTACTCCCGATTGTCAATACTTGTTAAAATCTCAATTTGCTCTTGGAGAAAAGCATCTTCTGGATAGCGCTCCATGATCTGATCAAAAATCTGACTGCGGACAATGTAGTCAGAGTACATATGAAGCTTCATCTCATAGTCTTCCAGTATCTTTTCTGTTCGTTTGATATTATCATAAACAGCCTGACGACTAACACCGAACTCTTCAGCAATTTCAGCTAAACTATAGTCATCTGCATAATAGAGTTCGATATAGTTCATTTGTTTATCAGTCAAGAGGGCTGCATAAAATTCAAACAGAGCATTCATTCGATTGGTTTTTTCAATTTCCATAAGATTTATTATACCAAAAAATAGCTTGAACTGCTAGTAATGGATTGATTTTAAACACAAGTGGGGAAAAGTGATTTTAACTGTTATTTTCTGACTAAGATACCTTTTTTTGGTATAATGGATAGGATTATAATGATTTAGAAAGAGGTTCTTATGAGAGAATTAGAAAACGTGTTAGAGCAACGTTTTGGGCTTGTTTTTTCAGATAAACAGTTACTTGAAACAGCTTTTACTCACACTAGTTATGCTAATGAGCACCGCCTCTTAAAAATTTCACACAATGAACGCTTGGAATTTTTAGGAGACGCTGTTCTGCAATTATTGATTTCAGAATATCTGTACAAGAGATATCCTAAAAAACCAGAAGGTGATTTATCTAAACTTCGTGCCATGATCGTCCGTGAAGAAAGTTTGGCTGGTTTTGCCCGTGATTGCCAGTTTGATCAATTTATCAAACTTGGTAAGGGAGAGGAAAAATCAGGTAGCCGCAATCGTGATACCATCTTGGGAGATGCCTTTGAAGCCTTTTTGGGTGCCCTCCTTTTAGATAAGGATCTACTTACGGTAAAAGAGTTTATCTACCAGGTCATGATACCGAAGGTTGAGGCTGGTGATTTTGAAATGATTAAAGACTACAAGACTCACCTCCAGGAATTGCTTCAAGTAAATGGGGACGTTGATATCCGTTATCAGGTGATTTCGGAAAATGGACCTGCACATGATAAGATGTTTGAGGTGGAAGTTCTTGTCGAAGGGAAGAGTCTAGGTACTGGTCAAGGACGTTCAAAAAAATTGGCCGAACAAGAAGCCGCTAAAAATGCAGTTGAGGAAGGGCTGGATTCATGTATTTAAAGGAAATTGAGATTCAGGGATTTAAGTCCTTTGCTGACAAAACCAAGATTGTTTTTGACCAAGGAGTAACAGCAGTTGTAGGACCCAATGGTTCTGGAAAATCAAACATCACGGAAAGTCTGCGTTGGGCACTAGGTGAATCTAGTGTAAAAAGTTTACGTGGTGGGAAGATGCCTGATGTTATCTTTGCAGGAACAGAAAGTAGAAAACCTTTAAACTATGCTTCTGTGGTTGTTACCCTAGATAACCAGGATGGCTTCATCAAAGATGCAGGTCAGGAAATTAAGGTAGAGCGTCATATCTATCGTACAGGAGATAGCGAGTACAAGATTGACGGCAAAAAAGTCCGTCTTCGTGATATACATGATCTCTTCTTAGATACTGGGCTTGGGCGCGATTCCTTCTCTATTATTTCCCAAGGGAAGGTCGAAGAAATTTTTAATTCTAAACCTGAAGAACGTCGGGCTATCTTTGAAGAAGCTGCCGGAGTCTTGAAGTATAAGACTCGTCGCAAAGAGACGGAAAGCAAACTCCAACAAACACAAGACAATCTAGACCGCTTGGAAGATATCATTTATGAGCTAGATAATCAAATCAAGCCCTTAGAAAAGCAAGCGGCAACAGCTCGTAAATTTATAGAATTAGATGGTCAGCGTAAGGCGATTTACTTGGACGTTTTGGTTGCACAAATTCAAGCAAGTAAAGCTGAATTGGATCTGACAGAAGAAGAATTAAACCAAGTCCAAGAACTGTTGACTAGTTATTATCAAAAACGCGAGTCACTAGAACTTGAAAATCAATCTCTCAAGAAGCAGAGACAAGATTTACAAGCAGAGATGGCTAAAGATCAAACTAGTTTGATGGATTTGACTGGTCTAATCAGTGAATTAGAGCGTAAGTTAGCCTTGTCTAAACTGGAAACAGAACAAGTCGCTCTCAATCAACAAGAAGCTCAAGCACGTTTGGCTAGTTTGGACGAAAAGAGAAATGCTCTCATTCAGGAGAAGGAAGAAAAAGAAGCAAATCTCAGTCAGTTAGAAGAAAATTTAGCGGTCAATACTAAGGAACTCAATCGTTTAGAAGCAGAGTTATTAGCTTTTTCTGATGATCCAGATCAAATGATTGAGCAATTGCGTGAACGTTTCGTGGCTTTCTTACAGGAAGAAGCGGATGTCTCTAACCAATTGACACGGATTGAGAACGACCTTGAAAATAGTCGCCAACAGACTCAAAAGCAAGAAGAACAATTAGAATCCTTGAAGGAACAATTGGCTTCTGCCAAGTCTAAGGCTAGCGAGCAAGAAGTTGCTCTTAAATCAGCTAAGGAAGAAGTACAAAGCTTACTTGCTGACTATCAAACCAGTGCTAAAGAAGAAGAAGCACAAAAACAGGCTTATCAACATCAACAAAATCAACTTTTTGACCGTTTGGATAGCCTGAAAAACAAACAGGCCAAGGCACAAAGTCTGGAAAACATTCTTAAATCATAGTAATTTCTATGCAGGTGTTAAGAGTGTTCTACAAGAAAAAAATCGCTTGGGTGGTATTATCGGAGCAGTCAGTGAACATTTAACCTTTGATGTTCGTTATCAGACAGCTCTTGATATTGCGCTTGGTGCAAGTAGCCAACACATCATCGTTGAAAATGAACAGGCAGCGACTAAAGCTATCGACTTCCTTAAAAGAAATCGATCTGGTCGTGCGACTTTCCTACCTTTGACAACCATTAAGGCTCGTAGTATTTCTGGTCAGAATCAAGATGTGATTGCCTCAAGTCCAGGTTTTCTTGGTATGGCAGATGAACTGGTTACCTTTGATGCCAAGCTTGAAGCAATCTTTAAAAACTTGCTAGCTACAACAGCTATCTTTGATACAGTTGAGCATGCACGTGATGCAGCTCGCAAGGTGCGCTATCAAGTTCGGATGGTAACACTAGATGGTACAGAACTACGAACTGGTGGTTCTTATGCTGGTGGTGCCAATCGTCAAAATAACAGCATTTTCATTAAACCTGAATTGGAGCAGTTGCAAAAAGAGATTGCTCAAGAAGAAAAGCTCCTTCGTCAGGAAGAAGAAAAATCTGAAGTCAGTTCAAGAAGCCTTGAATACTCTCAGTCAAACTTTGGAGACTATTAAGTCCCAAGGGGAGCAAGCTCGTATAGAAGAGCAAGGTTTATATCTGGCCTATCAACAAACTAGCCAGCAGGTCGAAGAACTTGAGACACTCTTGAAACTTCAGGAGCAAGAATTAACTAATCTCAGAGGTGGAGATTGGCAAACTGAAAAAGAAAAATGCCAAGAACGTCTCGCAGTTATTGCAACTGAAAAACAAAAGCTGGAATCTGAAATCGAAGAAATCAAGTCCAATAAAAATGCGATTCAGGAACGTTACCAAAACTTACAGGAAAAACTGTCCCAAGAACGTCTTCATAAGACAGAAATGATAGGACAAAAACGTTACGAAGTTGCGGATATTGAGCGTATCAACAAAGAGCTTGAATATCTTGATATAGAGCAAGAAGAGATTGAACGTCTTTTGCAAGAAAAGGTAGACAATCTTGAAAAGGTTGATACGGAACTTTTGACCAAGCAGGAAGCAGAAGCCAAGAGTCAAAAGGAAGAAATTCAACAAGGATTGATTCGTAAGCAGTTTGAACTGGATGACATTGAAGGCCAATTGGATGATATTGCCAGTCATTTAGAACAAGCTCGTCAGCAAAATGAAGAATGGATTCGTAAGCAAACACGTTCGGAAGCTACTAAAGAGAAGATTACAGATCGTCTTCGCTATCTTCAAGGTCAACTGACTGAAGAATACCAGATTAGTTATACGGAAGCTTTAGAACAAGCTAATCCGTTAGAAGATTTGGCAATCGCTGAACAAAAGGTTAAGGATTTGGAAAAATCCATTCGTTCACTTGGTCCGGTTAACTTGGATGCTATTGAACAGTTTGACGAAGTTCACGAACGTTTGGAATTCTTAAATAGTCAGCGTAATGACATTCTTTCTGCCAAAAATCTACTTCTTGAAACCATTACGGAGATGAACGATGAAGTGAAGGAACGATTTAAATCAACCTTTGAAGCTATTCGTGAATCCTTCAAAGTAACCTTTAAGCAGATGTTTGGTGGTGGTCAAGCGGACCTAATCCTAACCGAGGGAGATTTATTGACAGCAGGTGTTGAAATCTCTGTGCAACCACCAGGTAAGAAAATCCAATCTCTCAATCTTATGAGTGGTGGAGAGAAAGCCTTATCAGCTTTGGCCTTGCTCTTTTCAATCATTCGTGTCAAGACCATTCCATTTGTAATCCTTGATGAGGTTGAGGCCGCACTTGACGAGGCCAACGTTAAACGCTTTGGAGATTATCTCAATCGATTTGACAAGGATAGCCAGTTTATCGTCGTTACCCACCGTAAGGGAACTATGGCGGCAGCTGACTCAATCTATGGAGTTACCATGCAGGAATCTGGTATTTCTAAGATAGTTTCAGTCAAATTAAAAGATATTGATAATATGGATGCCTAGTCAAAATTCATGTAATCATATCTGAGAATAAGATTTCTAAGTGCCTTCAATATAGGAGAAGGCTAACATACATCAACGAGGAGATTCTATGGATTTTGACTTATTTCTAATGGTTTGTAACTATATCGGTACGATAGCCTTTGCGGCGTCAGGAGCCATCAAAGGATTTGGTAAACGTTTAGACATTTTTGGGATTAGTTTATTGGCAATTGTAACGGCAGTAGGCGGTGGAATCCTAAGAGATTCTATTATCAGTCGTTTTCCATCCGCTCTCGCAGATCCTGGACCGATTTATGTCTCTATCCTTGTAGCTGTGATTATGTATGTCTTTGTGACATCCAAACAAGCCCATGCCAGTCAAGAAAAAAAAAATTCTATAAGTGGCTGAGAGAAGCCTATCTCATTTTTGATTCAATTGGCTTAATCATCTTTTCCTTAATTGGAGCAACAGCCTTAGCTGATAGCAAATTAAATTTGATGTCTGCTGGGATTTTAGCCTGTTTAACGGGTGCAGGTGGTGGTATTATCCGAGATCTCCTTATAAATGAAGTTCCAAGTGTTCTAAAGGAAGACATCTATGCCCTCTTATCTTTTGTCATTGGTGTAGTTTATTACTGGTTAACCTTTGTTCTCCATTTCCCAAGAATTACTGTATTCATTCTTCTTTTGATTATTGGATTTGTAATTCGCATGTGTATTATTCGTTTCGGACTGTCCTTGCCAAATATGGATAAAAAGACTTGGAATTGATTGATGGTAGAAAACTTCAATCGTTCGATTGACACATATTTTGTAAATAACTAGTTTTATCAGGCGTCTAATCTCGTATGGATTAGGCGCTATTTTTTTGCAAATACGGGAAATATTTGATGAAATTAATATTTTTTGGTATTATATCTAAAATTTAAAATAAGATAGGAGCAATAATGAATAATTTGAAGAATTCGGTTGATTTTATTAAAGAAATAGAGAAATTAAAGTCAGTAACAAGATTTAATAGAACCCTTGATGGACGGTTTGAAAATAGTGCTGAGCATTCTTGGCAGGGTGCCATAGCTGCAATGGTTCTTCAAGATTATTATCCTGAAAAATTGAATATGGAAAGTGATTTCTATGTTACTGATTCATGATTTAGGTGAGATTTATGCCGGAGATACTTGGGTTTTTGATAATGAAAAAAAGGTTCATTCTCATGATAGAGAGCTAGAATCTATAGAAAAAACAATGAGCCTCCTTACAAAAGAGAAATATTTGAATATGAAAAATTTGTGGTTGGAATTTGAAAAAGGGCAGAGTGCTGAAGCAAGATATGCAAGAGTAATCGATGCATTGGTACCACTGATAAATCATTTAGAAGTATCAGAATTAAATTATAACCCTGATAATATCAGTGCAGACATGGTATTAGAAAAGAAAAAGTTCATAAAAAGTGAATCTGAAGAATTATGGAAATTGACAGAAAAGTTAATTCAGGAAAGTGTAGAGAAGGGCTTATATTTATAATAAGAATTGGCTCTTTGGATTGATTTTTAGTATACTAAGGCGTGTCAATCCTGCACGTCTTTTTTACTTTTTCTATGGTATAATAGAAGATAGATTTATAACTGGAGAATATGGGTATTTATGATTAAACTAGTCGCAACTGATATGGACGGGACTTTCCTGGATGAAGCTGGCCAATTTGATATGGAACGTTTAAAAAAGCTTCTCTATTCTTATAAAGAAAAAGGAATCTACTTTGCTGTAGCATCAGGACGTGGTCTTTTGTCCTTAGAGAAACATTTTGCGGATGTCAAAGATGAGATTATCTTCATTGCTGAAAATGGGAGTCTGGTTCGTTTTCATGGACAAGACCTCTATGAAGCAACCATGCCACGTGATTTTTACCTGTCAACTTTTGAAAAACTAAAAACTTCGCCATATTTTGATGAGAAGAAGATGCTCTTGACCGGTAAAAAAGCTTGTTATGTGCTGGATACGGTGGATGAAACTTATCTTATGTTTAGCCATCATTACAATGAAAATATCAAAAAAGTAGCCAGTCTTGAAGATATTACCGATGAGATTTTCAAATTCACAACCAACTTTACTGAAGAGACAGTAGAAGCTGGAGAAGCTTGGGTCAATGAACATGTACCTGGTGTTAAGGCTATGACTACTGGTTTTGAATCAATCGATATTGTTTTAGACTATGTTGACAAGGGAGTCGCTATTGTAGAATTAGCCAAGAAGTTAAATCTAGATATGGACCAAGTGATGACTTTTGGTGATAATCTCAATGACCTTCACATGATGCAGGTTGTAGGACATCCAGTCGCACCTGAAAATGCTCGTCCAGAAATTCTAGAACTTGCTGAAAAAGTTATCGGTCACCACAAAGACCAGTCAGTTATTGCTTATATGGAGGGATTGTAATGGCAGATATTAAATTAATTGCCCTAGACTTAGATGGAACCTTATTGACAACAGACAAGAAATTGACAGAACGTACCAAGGCAACTTTGAAAGCTGCGCGTGAAAGGAGTCAAGGTAGTTCTAACAACTGGGCGTCCCCTCAAGGCCATGGATTTCTTCCTCAAAGAGCTTGGTACAGATGGTCATGATGACGAATATACTATCACCTTTAATGGTGGATTGGTTCAGAAAAATACAGGTGAAATTCTTGATAAGACAGTCTTTTCCATCGATGATGTGAGCCGTATTTATGAAGAAACTGAAAAACTAAATATTCCATTAGATGCTATTTCTGAAGGCATTGTCTATCAGATTCAGTCAGACCAAGAAAGTTTATATGCTCAGTTTAACCCAGCTCTAACTTTCGTTCCAACAGCTTTTGAAGATTTGTCTAGTCAGATTACTTACAATAAATGTGTTACAGCCTTTCCTCAAGAACCTTTGGATGCAGCTATTCAGAAGATTTCTCCTGAATTGTTTGACAAATATGAAATTTTTAAATCACGTGAACTCTTGCTAGAATGGTCACCAAAGAATGTTCATAAAGCGACAGGACTAGCTAAGTTAATTGAGCATTTAGGAATTGACCGAAGTCAAGTCATGCTACTGCGGAGATGAGGCTAATGACCTTTCGATGATTGAATGGGCAGGTCTTGGTGTAGCTATGCAAAATGCTGTGCCAGCAGTTAAGGCTGTGGCAAATGTGGTAACACCTATGACCAATGACGAAGAAGCTGTCGCATGGGCTATTGAAAAATATGTACTGAAGGAGAATTAAAGTATGGGATTATTTGACCGTTTATTTGGAAAAATAGAAGAACCGAAAATTGAAGATGTTGTAAAAGAAGCTTTAGAAAATATTGACTTATCGGATGATAGTGAGCAAATTGAGACACCAGTAACTGAAGATACTCAAGCAAAAGAAGAGGAAGAGGTTATCTTACTTGCAGAACATCAGGAAGAAATAAATGAAGACTCACCTGAAGTAGAGGTTGTAGAAGAAGCTATCATTGAACCTCTTGATGAAGTTGAAATTCCTCAAGAAGAACCAAATCAAATTGAAGAGGTAGAAAGTCCTCAAGTGGAATCGGATCCTGTTGAAGAGATCCCTTCAAATGAAAGTGACGAGGAAGAAACTGTTCAACCTCAATCAAATGAAACAGAGCCGGAAATCGCTGAGGAAGTGGAAGAAGATCTAGTAATCGAAGAAACTCCTCAAGTTCAAGAGACTGTACAGGAAAAATATGACCGCAGTCTCAAGAAAACTCGTACGGGATTTGGAGCTCGTTTGAATGCCTTCTTTGCTAATTTCCGCTCAGTTGATGAAGAATTCTTTGAAGAGCTAGAAGAACTATTAATCATGAGTGACGTTGGCGTACAGGTAGCATCCAATTTAACAGAAGAGCTACGTTATGAAGCCAAGCTTGAAAATGCCAAGAAACCAGAAGCCCTTCGTCGTGTTATCATCGAAAAATTGGTGGATCTGTATGAGAAGGATGGCAACTATAACGAAAGCATTAATTTCCAAGATGGGTTAACTGTTATGCTCTTTGTAGGTGTTAATGGTGTCGGAAAAACAACTTCTATCGGTAAATTGGCACACCGTTACAAACAAGCTGGCAAGAAAGTCATGCTGGTTGCTGCAGATACCTTCCGTGCTGGTGCGGTTGCCCAATTAGCTGAATGGGGGCGCCGTGTAGATGTTCCTGTCGTAACAGGTCCAGAAAAAAAGCTGATCCAGCCAGTGTGGTCTTTTGATGGGATGGAACGAGCAGTTGCAGAAGGTATTGATATTTTGATGATTGATACAGCTGGTCGTTTGCAAAACAAAGAAAACTTGATGGCAGAGTTGGAAAAGATTGGTCGTATCATTAAACGTGTTGTACCTGAAGCACCTCATGAAACCTTCCTAGCTCTAGATGCCTCAACTGGTCAAAAATGCTCTTGTACAAGCAAAAAGAGTTTTCAAAAAAATCACTCCATTGACAGGGATTGTATTGACCAAGATTGATGGAACTGCTCGAGGTGGTGTCGTTCTTGCTATCCGTGAAGAATTGAATATCCCTGTTAAGTTGATTGGATTTGGTGAAAAAATCGATGATATCGGTGAGTTCAATTCTGAGAACTTTATGAAAAGTACTTCTAGAAGGTTTGCTATAAAAGAAAAATCCTGCAAGAATTCTTGCAGGATTGTTTTTGATTATTCTAGTCGACCATCTTTACGATAGGCGATATCTGGTTGCCAGGTCCACTCAGCTCCGTATTTTTCAAGTAAATCAAAGCTAGCTTGAGGTCCCATGCTACCAGCCTTGTAGTCATGAAGTGGATCACCGTTTTCAGCCCAAAGCTTCTCAATACGGTCAATCAATTTCCATGATGCACTCACTTCATCCCAGTGACTAAAGTTTGTTGAGTTATTGTTCAAAACATCATAAATCAGTTTTTCATATGGGTCTGGTGAAGCACCTGTAGCAGTCGCATCTGTTCGATAGTCAAGAGAATTTGGCGCAAGGCTAAACTCTTCACCCACCTTTTTACCGTTAAGGCTAAGAGAGAATCCTTCAGTAGGTTGGATATAGATAGTAAGCACATTCGGTGCTAGGGGTTCACCGAAAATGGAATCCATTTGTTTGAAGACAATGTTTACGTGTGTTCCCTTTTCAGTCATTCGTTTACCTGTACGGAAGAAGAATGGAACACCACGGAAACGGTCACTCTCAACAAAGAAGGCACCTGAAGCAAAGGTTTCTGTCATTGATTCTGGGTTAACATTTGGTTCGCTACGGTAAGAAATATATTTCATGCCATCAACTTTACCAGAACGATATTGACCACGGATGAAGTGCTCTTTAAGTTCCTCATCTGTAGGGTGGTAAAGGTTCTTGAAGACCTTGATTTTCTCTGCGCGAATGTCATCCTTTGTAAAGCTTGCAGGTTTGTCCATAGCAAGGAGTGATAGAAGCTGTAGGGTATGGTTTTGAACCATGTCACGAAGGGCACCAGACTCATCATAGTAGCCACCACGCTCCTCAACACCGAGACGCTCTGCAAAGGTAATCTGAACGTTATCGATGTGCTCACGATTCCAAACATTTTCAAAAATCATATTGGCAAAGCGAATGGCAAAAATACTTTGAATCATTTCTTTACCGAGATAGTGGTCGATACGATAGATTTGGTCTTCGTTAAAAGTAGAAAGGAGCTCTTCGTTTAGTTTGCTTGCAGTTTCATAGTCTGTACCGAAAGGTTTCTCAACAATCAAACGTTCAAAGCCTTTACCGTCAACGATCTGTTCAGACTTGAGATGTTTGGCGATGGTACCAAAGAACTGAGGTGCCATTGAGAGGAAGAAAAGCTTGTTGTGTTCAGCTTGATATTTTTCGTTTAACTCAGCCTGAAGCTTGCGTAATTCGATGTAGTGCTCAGTGTCATTAACATCGTGACTTTGATAGTAAAAATGACTAGCAAATGCTTGAGCTTCTTCTGCGCTATCTGCCAAGTCCAAAATAGATTCGACAACAACAGATTCGAAGTACTCTTTACTCCAAGGTCTACGAGCAGTTCCGATAACAGCAAAATGATCAGAAAGATTACCTGATTTATAAAGTCTAAAGAGTGAAGGGTAAAGCTTGCGTTTAGCCAAATCTCCACTTGCACCGAAAATTGTAACAATAACTTTAGATGACATCCAGCTACCTAATTTCTATTTTGTTTCCTAGTCAAGCTAGTCATGAGGAATCCCCATTTTCATACCCTTTATTTTATCATAATTTTCTAAAAAATCCAAAATTCCAATACAAGTAAGAAAAAAACTGCAAGGGAAACCTTGCAGTTTTTTTAAGCGTTGAGAACCTTGTCCAAAAATTCTTTTAGACGAGGGTGTTGTGGGTTGTCAAAGATTTGATCAGGAGTACCATCTTCTAGGAATTCGCCGTCTGCGGTAAAGATTACACGATTGGCAACCTTACGAGCAAATCCCATCTCGTGAGTTACGATGATCATGGTCATACCTTGTTCAGCCAATTCCTTCATAACGTTAAGAACGTCTCCGACCATCTCAGGGTCAAGGGCAGAAGTTGGCTCGTCAAAGAGCATGATATCAGGGTTCATTGCTAAACCTCGAGCGATAGCCACACGTTGTTTTTGTCCACCTGATAAACTGTCAGGATTAGCATTTGCCTTGTCAGCAAGTCCAACTTTTTCAAGAAGTTCCATCCCCAATTTTTCAGCTTCTGGTTTGGTTAATAACTTATGCTCAATAGGAGCGAAAGTGATATTTTCCAAGACAGTCATATGTGGAAAGAGATTGAAGTGCTGGAACACCATTCCGACATTTTCACGAACATGGTCCACGTTGGTTGCTTTATCAGTCAAATCATAACCATTAACTGTGATATGACCTTTTGTACCTTCCTCAAGGAGATTCAAGCTACGCAAGAAAGTTGACTTGCCTGAACCAGAAGGACCGATGATACAAACAACATCACCTTCGTAGAATTTTACAGAGATTCCTTTAAGAACCTTGTTTTTCCCATATTGTTTATGTAAATTATCGACATCAATTTTTAATTTTGCCATTATTGAATCCTCTTTTCTAAGCGTTTAGCTAGTCTAGTTAGAAGAGTGATAATCACAAGGTAAAAGACTGCGAGAATTGCATACATTTTGAAACTTTGGTAGTTACGAGCAATGATAATTTTACCAGTTTGGAAGAGTTCTACCAAACCGATTGCAGATACGATAGTCGTATCTTTCAATGCGATAACAAATTGGTTAACGAAGTTTGGAAGCATGAGTTTGGTTGCTTGAGGCAAGACAATCTTACGCATGGTTTTTCCATATGAAATACCCAGACTTCGACTAGCTTCCATTTGCCCAACAGGGACTGCCTTGATACCACCACGTACGATTTCAGCGATGTAGGCTGCTGAGTTTAGGGAGAGGGCAATTGTACCAGCGACAAAGTCGTTGATTGGGCTTTGTTGTCCTGTAAGAGATTCGATAAAGTTAGGAATGCCCCAGAAAATAAAGGCTGCAAGAATCATCAATGGAATACCACGGATCACGTCAACAAAGATTTCTGCAATAAGGCGAAGAGGTTTATAAGGACTCACGCTAAACATACCAAAGATAATTCCGATGAAAATCGCAATTACAAATGAGATAAGTGCTAATGAGAGAGTAATTCCGAGTCCGCTAAGAAGTTGTTTGTAGTTGTTTTTCAACAAGCCCCAGATAGTTGTTTCATCAGCTGTTGAACTGGTAGTAGTAGAGTCGCTTGCTAGATACTTATCAAGAATCTTTTGGAATTCTCCATTTGCTTTAAGATTTGCAAGACCCTTGTTAAACTTCTCTAGCAATTCTGGATTGCTTCCTTTTTTTTTACTGCAAAAGCAGTTTCACCAATAGGTGTACCTGCGATTGGTGTTTTTAACTTTTGTCCTTGACTGATAGAATATTTAATAACAGGTTCGTCATCCATAACGGCATAAATTGAACCAGTATTTAAACTATCATACATAGAAGCAGCATCTGAAAAGGTCTTGATTTTGTAACCGTATTTGCTTTGATTCTCGTTTAAGAATGTTTGTGAAGCAGTACCATTTCACACCTACAGTTTTACCGTTCAAATCTTCATAAGAAGAAATGGTACTTGATTCCTTAACACCAAGAATAGTATTAGCTGTATAGTAAGAATCAGAGAAATCAAAGGTTTCTTTACGAGCATCAGTCACTGACATACTTGCAATGATACCGTCTGCTTGTCCAGATTGAACCGCATTGATAGCAGCATCAAAACCAGGGTTGGTAATTTCAATTTCAAAGCCTTGGTCTTCAGCGATAGCCTTGATTAGATCCATATCGATACCAGTGTATTGGTTGCTTGAGTCCTGGAAAACAAATGGTGCAAATGACGAGTCACTGGCAATAACATATTTCGTTTTTTTCTGTATCAGCTTTTTGCTAATCCTAGTGAAAAAATAGGAAATAAAATTAGCAAACAAGCTAGAATTTTTTTCTTCATGTGATGTCTCCTTTCAAGATGTTTCCAAATTATATCAAAAAAGTTGAAGAACGGCAAATATTTTATATTTCAATGTTAGAAGATATAACATATAATAAAGAAAGGTGGTCTGTTGAGAAACAGAAAGTCTTCCCTTTTATGATAAAAATAGAAGGAGTACTTAGAAAGGAAAAAAAGATGATTGTTAAGTTTGACAGAGTACTGCTGAAGGTTCAAATTGCATGGGGTCTGTTTTTTTCTCTCGTTCCATTGTGCTTGATTATTTCTTCCCTTTTTAAATGATTCTTTGTATGAGGATTATTTTGGTAAGCTTTTTTTCTCCTTTTTCTTTCTTTTTGTTTCCTTTATA
>BNJT01002193.1_pt1 | contig 75449 bp, 94 predicted proteins | sample 8540491 | NCBI WGS metagenome assembly BNJT01 (sample SAMD00202455, study PRJDB9452) | human saliva metagenome | host: Homo sapiens | reverse complement strand
TAGATTTGACTAATGAAACATGTACCGGACCCATAATACGCATCCATGCTTTACGCCTTTTGCTTGTCCTACTTAGTAACCCCACCCGTAGCGGATGCAAGCTCTGATAACATCTTCATATCTCTGCAAGACAAAACTACATGCCATGAGTAAGCACTATTGCTGTAATAGTGCAATTTGGGTTGGCGAGATGAACCAGCATGAGCCTGTAAACCTTTAGGTATGTCGAATGCCGTAGACCTCTCCCGACACGCATAGCCGCAAGAGCTTCAGCGCATAGATTCGGCGAAGCACTACCTCCGAGCTTTGAAGGCATCAAGGCTGAATGAGCGCACGTGACGTGGAGGTGTGGTCTTCGTCTACTACGGCAACGGGCATATTGCTACGCAGACCACTCCCATCATATAGAGCACAGGGGTGGTAACTAGCAATGGAGCGCCTATAGAGGCGAATAGGTAAATAGGTCGTCTTGCTATATAGGGCAAAGCTCTCCTAAGGGTTTGCTAGTAGACCTTTCTTTGAGTTAGTCATCGTTATAATTGGACCTTTATCTAGGACTACAGTCATACCAGGGAGTGACCCTTCAGATGCTAGTAGTGGGCTTTAGGGTAAGTTCGAAATGTGCGTAGGTCGTGCTCATCACGAGGCTTAGTTGCCTTCCATGTAGCGTAGCTTCCCATGTCTTTCCATCTACTACAGATAGTTCAATAGCCTTATCTCCAAGAGCAGGAACAGTAGCTTTGGCTTGAAACCATGTTTAATCTTTCTACTAGCTACTCCTCTCTTACCGCGCATGGGATGGCGAACTGTAGTCGGCAATGTTCATACTGGGTGCAGCCAGTGCCGACGAGTTCGCCCTTGTGGAATATCTCTGACACCGTGCCAGCCGAGGAGCGAGTGGGCCGGGACTCCTTTCATATGAGCATCTACACTCAGATATGGCGCCTGGCACGAGCAACCAAGGCTACGTGCCGCCATCTTATCCTCACGCTGAGCTCCGTTGATAGCCATGTCGTACTGCTTCACGTGCCGCACGTTTCAAGTAGACTTGCGCTAGCTTTTAATGGGCTAGAACTTCACTCATATTTTGAGCCGGAACGACGCCTTCTTTGAATAGTTTCCCACGAGAGAGAAGCTCTTCTCCGACCTCTAGGCCTGCTTTGGCTTTTTGCCACTAGGTTCGTAAGCACCTTCTTTTCTGTTCTTTTTCTCGCTCCTGCGATAGCCTTTTTGGCTTTTGAGCTTCAGCGGCCTTAGCTGCCTAAAAGCCCTCTAGCTTGGCAAGTACTGCGGGCGAATAGTGCGTACTAAGTTGTCACACCTCCTGACCTTTGCTGCCTTCTTCTCAGGAACTCGGCTATACGCCCGGGCACTTTCCCGCATACGTATCTCATCTACTTCTACTTGTCCTGTGATGATGTCCCTCTTTTCTCCAAAAGAAGATAAATCCAGCACTAGCGATGAGGACCATAAGGACAGCTATAATCCCTATGCCCTAGAACATTCTTAGTGCTGTTTATGCTTTATGTGTGTATTGTTGTTTTCAGTATTCATAATATGATAATTGCCTCATGCTAAAATATTCTTGAGTTTGCTTTCGCTAAGTCTAACTTGATTTGGGTATCTATTAGATTGTCTTGTGCGCTCATCCATGCTGTCTGCTGCCATGGTGTAGTTGAGCAATGGGATAACGCCTTCTTTTATATCCAATCTCGGCATAGCGCATATTTTCTTTAAGCCATCTCCACAGCCTTAAGAGCAGAGGCACAAGCCTTGTGAGCATCTTCTGTCGTGCGAATAGCCAGCTTTCATCTGTAAGGTAATCTTACTGCGTGCATCACTAAGCTCTATCGCGCTCTCTATGCTCGTTGGCAGTCTCGCTTATATGTGCCAGAGAATAGGTCTGATAGGGTACTTCCATCATAAGCCCTAGATAATACTGTCCGCCAAATGTCGTGGGCCCATTGAAACTATTAGGGTTGGTCATACAGTAGCTTGCAAATCCATATAACTTGGGGGATAGACTAGCCGTCTCCATGCTGACGCGTTTAGCATAAATGCTGTCTACCAAACGTGGGAACGTATTTCACTGCGACGCTCACGGCCTCTGCAAGAGCTTTGCTCATCTTGTTTTGTTTTGAGGCATTAAGTAGAGGAATATCCATACTACCTTCGTCTTCTAGCGTGAATGTATTGCTTTCGCCTGAACCACATAAATCAGCTAAAAAGCATCTTGCTAAGTTCGAGTCCGTTCTCTACTTGGCTCAGCAACCTCCGCTTCACTGAGTTTGGTGCGTAGTAAGGCCATCTGCTTGCATCGCTGCCTGCCGCAATAGCCGCATCGACGTCCTTATTGGTTTGCTTAGGAGGGCAGCAGTTGCGATGAGTTTCTCTTTGTGCTAGATACGACCTGCCCAATAGGTTTCATCGACTTTGCTCTACTTCGGTAGTCGCTGTTTGTTTCAACTCGTGCTGTAATCGCTCAGCCATGCCAGCCATCTTGTAGCCCGATACAATCTTTCCTCCCATATATAGAGGCTGTATACGCGGTAACATTTCCAACCCACATTGTAAAATCAATGGTGCCTAAATCTCTTAGCTGTGTTTGGAATGATGAAATTGAATGCGCCTAATGGTTTGCGACCAATCAATGAGCTGAAATTCTTTCTCCATGTGTGAGGTATAGACCTCTTTGCGCCTACCTGGGGAAGAATTTTGTGAATACATCACGCTGGGCTTCGGCCGCTAAGATATCTTGACTGTTGCAGGCTACGGCTGTGTTCTCTTAGCGAGTGTCCTGCATGAATCCAGACTTAAGACTCTCTGAGCCTTCACTTGTGCCGAGGTAATCGGGCAGCAAAGTCAGACAAAGGGTACTTAAGGTTAAATACTTTCTTTTGATATTCATGAGGAATAAATTATTCTTTGAGCTTTGCTAATGTGATACTGAATACGAGAAAGAACGTCCGTATATTCTTTTTGGGGTGTATGATAACTTTGCTGGTTGGAGTGTCTCTTGGCAACCTCTTCGGGGCTATTCATAAGTTTGCCTTGGGCGAGGGCATGAGACGTGCCCATCTCTCCCAAATCTACTCAATACCTTCTTCTAAACTCGTGCATACGACCTCGGCAAAGGCTCTTGAGGCCGTTTCTATATCTACACGAGAGAGAAACAGGTAGAGTCTATGCGCTCAAAGACTTGTTCGAGAGATAATTTCTCCCGCTTGCTCGGATAGGCATAATAGAGGGTCTGTCCAGCCGATTGCCTTTAGGACCTTGCTCTTAATATCTAAATTTATCATAATAGTTAGACTATAATCACCTAACATAGGTTTTGCAATCACCTTACATAGGTAATTTTTGCAAAGGTAATTATTTTAATTGAAAAGTGTACGCCTTGTCCAGATTTGTGAACAAGCGTAAGCGCACTCAAAATTCAGGCGCATTATGAGTGCCGCAGGCATGATACTCTTCATAGCTCTAAAAGGGCTCCTCTGCGACAAGTTCAAAAGCAATGTCAGTACGTCGTACTCGTTTCGTAAGTGCGCGTACTTACTAAAAGTGTTTACGTGTACTTATTTCAATGAGTGCGCGTACTTAAATTTATAAGTACATAGTACTTTCTGGAGACTTCAGCTGTAGTCTGCACAACTACACGTGTAGTCTGCACAAACTTCAGCCGTGGTTGTACAGACTTCGCCGTGGTTTTGAGTTTAGGTAAGGCAAGCACAATTTTATGTGCACACATTTCAAGCTTACAGCCTAGTTGACGCCCAAATTGATGTGCTAGCCTGGGGAAAACTCGATAAGTTTTCGGTGTTTACTCGATTTTTGTAACTTCGCCCAAATAAAATCACCTACCTTTTATACTCACACTCCTCAACGAATGAGTACACTGAGATTCAAAAGTGGTCGAAGAGGCGTTTAAGAAACGTCCCGTGCCTGTGACTGCACCAGCCGAACGTCCGTCAGAATATTACGGCAAGTATGTCTCTTTACGCAAGAGAAGATGCGCAAATATCTCCCTCCGAACCTATCAACAATATGTGCGGGCGTTGGACAATGGCACTCCGCTTCGACATTCCACCGCAAATGTGGATAGCTCAAGGTATGAAACAATGGGCTGTTGAAATGGGAGCAACACACTATACACACTGGTTTCAACCACTCACCGAAGGTACTACAGAAAAACACGATGCTTTTTGTCGAACACGATGGCAAAGGCGGCATGGTAGAAGAATTTTCTAGGGAAAGCTCCTTGTGCAACAAGAACCCGACGCTTCATCTTTCTCTAATGGAGGAATCCGTCTACATTCGAAGCGTGGCTATACAGCTGGGGACCCTGCAAGTCCCGTGTTTATCATTGGGGACACCTTTGATGATTCCGACTGTTTTTATCAGTTACACGGGAGAAGCACTGGATTATAAAGCACCGCTGAAAAAATCGCTTTGACGGCTGTAAACGCGAGCTACTCGAGTTTGCCGATATCTGTGACGATGTGCAAAAAGTTTCGACCAATCTCGGTTGGGAACAAGAGTATCTCCTTGTAGACGAAGGTTGTCTTTACTGCCCGCGACCTTTTGCTCACAGGGGCGCACACTGTTGGGACACGACGGCGCGAAAAACCAACAGATGGAAGACCACTATTTTGGAGCAATTCCCGAACGTGTCGCTGAGTTTATGCGCGACTTGGAAATTCAAGCCCTAGAATTGGGTATTCCTTGCAAAACACGACACAACGAAGTTGCACCAACCAATTTGAACTCGCACCCATTTACGAAGAATGCAACCTTGCTGTCGATCACAACATGTTGCTCGTGTCGCTCATGCGCAAAATCGCACGCAAACACGGATTCCGCTGCTTGCTCACGAAAAACCCTTCGCAGGAATTAATGGTGGTGGTAAAGCACAACAACCGGTCGCTCAACACAGACACGGGTATCATTTTTGCACTCACCTGGCAAAACTCCTGAAGAAACACTCCGTTTCTCACCTTCGTCGTTGAAGCTTTGATGGGGGTGTATCGCCACAATGGTTTGCTGAAAGCAAAGCATCATGAGTGCAACGAACTCACACGACACCGGTGGATACGAAGCGCTCCAGCCATAATCTTCATTCTTGGGAAAGAATTGAGTGAACTCATCGAAACAGTAGCCAACTCTTTAGTTCCGACGAACTCACAGCCATGGAAGGTAAACAAGATGTGAAACTCGATATTCCACAAATCCCAGAATTTTTAGTTGACAACACAGATCGCAACCGTACCTCGCCTTTTTGCATTCGTAGAGCAACCGCTTTTGAATTTCGCGCTCTCGGTTCTAGTGCTAACTGTTCTACAGCACGATCGTACTCAACACTGCCGTTGCGAAGCACTCACCGATTTCAAAACTCGCGTTGATGCACTCATTGCACAAGGTACCGAACGCACCAAAGCTATTCTCACCTGCCATTCTCCGCGAAGAGCATCAAAGTTTGTCGCCCAATTCTGTTTGATGGAAATGGTTACTGAATGGCACAAAAGCACAACGTCGCGGGTTAGACTGCGAAACTAGTTGTCCTTCTCGTTTTTGATCGCTATCTTGATGAGTCAAGCATCGCTATGTTTGAGCGTATGAACGTTATGACACGCAACGAATTGGCAGCGCGCAAACGAGATTAAATGGGAAATCTATTATAAGAAGGTGCAAATCGAAAGCCGCGTGCTCGGACGACCTTTGTATGAATCACATCATGCCTGCTACTAAATACCAAAGTGTAGTTTGGTGGACAGTGAGCAAGATTTTCAGTGCTTTCCCCGCTGAAAAAGGCGAAAGCAACTGCAACTTAGCCTAATGTGACTCTCATCGATCAACGCTCACACAGATTTCATCGTGAATGCGGTAGATGAGATGGTAAACAAGCAGAATTTGTAGAACAAACTTTCATCTGTATGAGATATTGCGCTGTAGCTTATATGCGATGAGGTGGAACCCTATCTACATGCAATTCGTCGCCATATCGACAAACTAGAACTCATTGTGGAAGATGGAATGTGGACACTTCCCAAGTATCGGAATTCTTTTTCATTGATGTTGACAACTCAACCTCATTCTGTCCTTCTCATCTCATCAGTAAAAGAGCTGTTTGAAACTGTTTTTGCAATAGCTCCGTTTGCTTTGCAGATTTCGAAGGTCTAGTTTCGTTCGCTCCACTCAGTCTTGTCCCAGATGGACAACATCCATCGATGGTAGGAGTTCTTTAAATGTCCAACTATTCAGCGTATATTTTCATTGCCTCTACATCAGATAACTCGCTAGTGCTATTTTGATGCGCTAGCCCTGCTCGTATATTGGACGTTTGTTTCGGATGAAGAAATTTTTGTATCTTTGTGGCACGATTTGATAGCAGGGCTAATCTACGAGATGGTTACTGCTTCACAATTAGATATAACATTAAATATTAAAAACAAATGTATTTGGATTCAGCTAAGAAGGCAGAACTTTTTGAAAAGTATTTCGGTGAACGCTACACTGACACTGGTAGCCCAGAGAGCCAAATCTGCTCTATTCACTTCCGTATTCAGCACCCTAACTGGTCACCTTCAGAAGAACCACAAGGATTACAGCACATAGCGTGCTCTTAAGATGATTATCGGTAAGCGTCGTCGCATGCTTGACTATCTTTAACAACGATATCGAGCGTTACCGTAAGCTATCATTAAGGAGCTTGTATCCGTCGCCATCCTTTCAGATATTAAATGGAGAGTAGCTCACTTTATTAGTGTGCTACTCTTCTTTTATACCAAAACCTAGATATTATGAATATAATTCCTCAACTATTAGTCGCTGGCACGAACTCAGGTTGTGGCAAAACGACCTTTACACTAGGGCTTTTGCGTTCATTGGCTCGCAGAGGATATGGATTTGGCTAGCTTCAAATGTGGTCCTGAGTTATATTGACCCTAAATTTCATGCCCTAGCTCGAGGGAAGCCGAGTATCAACCTTGACTTATTTATGATGAGCGAGGAGCATGTGCGTGCTACTTATGCCTCGTTACGCCAGTCAAGGCTACTGCTTGTGTCGTGGAAGGCGTTAACAGGGGGCTTTATGATGGAAGTCAAAAAGATGCAAGGTTCATCTGCCGAAGTGGCTATGACATTGGGTCTGCCCGTTGTCTTGCTTTGTCAATGCTGCTTCATCAGCCTATTCTACGGAGCATTATTCATGGCTTTAAGACCTATCAAGCCCAAATATAAATGTCGTTGAGAGTTGTCTTCAATAGGGTAGCGGAGTGAAAATCACTATCAGTTCCTAAAGGATGCAGACTTCGGATGCTGGTGTAGAGTCATTGGGTTATATTCCTAAGACTGCTAGTTTGGATGTGCCTAGTCGCCATTTGGGTTTGTCCTTAGAGGAATTGCAAAAACTAGATTACTTCCCTGATAAGGTGGCTGAGTTTGATTGATGCTCATGTAGATGTTGCACGTTTGCTAGAGCTGTGTACCATTCAGAAGCCTCATATAGAGAAGAGGAAACCAAAGTAACTGCTCAACCGCTACGTATTGCAGTGGCTGGTGATGAAGCTTTTCAATTTTGTTTATCCGGAGAATATACGAGCCTTAGAACGAGTAGGGGAGGTTCAGTTTTTAGCCCCTAAGAGATAGTACTTTTGCCCGTCGCAGACCTTTTTATTTTTTCGGTGGTTATCCTGAGTTTTATTTGGAGCAGTTGTCACTGCAATACTGCTTTGCGCTCGGCAATAAAAAGCCTATGCCGAGGCAGGGGGAAGGTCTTTAGCCGAGGTGGAGGTATGATGCTGTGCACACACAGTATTTGATGAAGAGGGTAAAGAAAGCATGAAATGTGTGGTATCCTCAAAAATCAAAGTCAACGATATGGAGGGTCATGAAGCTGACGCTTGGTTATCGTCGTGTCAAGACTGCGCATTTAACTTTAAGAGGTCATGGGTTTCATTACTCTAAAACTCGTTCATGAACCTCAAGAAGAGATTATTGCTGAGCAAAACCGCAGCGACAGGGGCGCAAGGTGGGGACTTATATGATGCGTTATAAGAATGTCATTGCGGGTTATACGCATCTTATTGGGCAGAGCAGAATATATTAGAGCTTTTAGGAACTAGAAGGTTCTGAGGAACCTAAAGAGCCTCTACTTGTCGCTCTTGTCATAAATATCATATAGAATAATTAGGCTAGGACAAATTGTCATATAGCTTGTCAGAGGCTGAGCCCTGTGTCTATCTTTGGCACGGGCTTTGTCTCATACTGGGCGTAACTGCACTTACTGATGTGGGTGCAGGACAGAATTGAGGTGAAAACCTCACAAGTATTATATATAGAGAATAATTAAAATAAAGAATAAAGAAAATGGGAAAAATCATTGGTATTGACTTGAAATTTTAACAAACTCTTGTGTATCTGTACTAGAAGGTAACGAAACAATCGTTATTGCAAACAGCGAAGGTAAGCGCTACTCCTTCTGTGGTAGCGTTTATCGAAGGTGGCGAGTAAAGGTAAGGTGACCCTGCTAAGCGTCAAAGCTATCACGAACCCAACAAAGACAATTTACTCAATCGAAGCGTTTCATGGGTGAAACCTTTGACCAAGTATGATACCACGCGCGCCTGTATTCAGTTGTTAGGGGGATAATAATACTCCACGTGAGACATCGATGGTCGTCTATATACACCTCAAGAAATCTCGCTATCATCGCTGAAGATGAAGAAGACGGCAGAAGACTATCTAGGACTGAAGTTACAGATGCTGTAATCACGAGTGCCTGCTTACTTCAACGATGCTCAGCGTCAAGCTACTAAGGAAGCTGGTGAAATCGCAGAGTTTAAATGTACGTCGTATCGTAAACGAACCTATCTGCCAGCTGCTCTTGCTTATGGTCTAGACAAGTCAGACCGCGACATGAAGATTGCTGTATTTGACCTTGGTGGTGGTACATTCGATATCTCTATCCTAGAACTAGGTGATGGCGTGTTTTGAAGTACGTTCTACAAACGGGTGATACTCACCTTGGTGGTGACGACTTTCGACCATGTAATCATTGACTGGCTTGCAGATGAGTTTAAGAGCGACGAAGAGGGTGTGGACTTGCGCCAAGACCTCATGGCTATGCCCAACGTCTAAAGGAAGCTGCAGAGAAGGCTAAGATTGAATTGTCAAGCTCTCCATCTACTGAAATCAACCTTCCTTACATCTTCCTGTGCAAATGGTGTGCCTCAAAGCACCTTGTACGTACACTCACTCGTGCTAAGTTCGAGCAGCTAGCTGACAGACTTATCCGAGGCTTGTGTAGCTCCATGTGAACAAGCGCTTAAGGACGCAGGTCTATCTAAGAACGAGATTGACGGGTAATCCTCGTTGGTGGTCTCTACACGTATCCCAGCTATCCAGGAGATTGTAGAGAAGATTTTTGGCAAGACTCCATCTAGGGCGCAAACCCAGATGAAGTTGTGGCTCTCAGTGCCTGCTACTCGAGGTGGTGTCTTTCAGGAGATATTAAGGATGTACTTCTTCTAGACGTAACTCCACCATCACTCGAGTATCGAAACCATGGAGGTGTGATGACTAAGCTCACCAAGCTAACACGACTATCCCAACTAAGAAGAGCGAAACATTCTACAACTGCTGTAGATAATCAGCCTTCCAGTAGAAATCCATGTTCTGCGGTGAGCGTTCACTAGCTAAGGATAATAAGAGCATTGGTCGCTTTAACCTAGATGGTATCGCTCCAGCTCCACGCCAAGTACCTCAAATCGAAGTGACATTTTGATATTGATACTAATGCTCTCATAGTGTAACAGCTGTGGATAAGCTAGCAGGTGGCAACAGAATATCCGCATCGAAGCCTTCTAGCGGTCTTAGCGATGATGAGATTAAGCGCATGAAGGCTGAAGCTGAAGCTAATACGAAGCCGATAAGCGTGAAAGCGCAACGTGATCGCTAAGCTCAATCAGGCGATAGCATGATTTTTCCAGACTGAAAAAGCAACTCAAGGAACTGGCGATAAGCTCTCTGCCGAAAAAGAAGGCTCCTGTGAAGCCGCTCTAGAAAACTTCGTACTGCGCACAAGGAGCAGAATATCGAGAATATCGATGCAGCCTACAGAAGAGTTGAATACAGCTTTCACGCATGACTGGCAGTGAAATGTATGCTAAACTGCAGGAGGTGCTCAGCCTGGAGCAGACATGAGTGGAGCACAGCCTAATGCTGCAACAACGCTTCTCAAGGTGGTGCAGACATCACTGATGCCGACTTCGAGGAAGTGAAGTAAGCAGGCTCTGCAGTTAAATATAGTACCCCAGCAAGCTATTGCTTAGCATGCGGGGGTCTTATACTAAGGGGTGGGATGTCATGCACTCGTGTAGGGCTGAAAATTGGCTGTTGAGGCTAATTTTTATACGCTTTTTAGTCCGACAACTAGAACCAAACTGAACAGATAAATATGTATCAGTCGAAACTAAGCACTCTTGCTGGGGGACTTGGTATTATTCTTCCACGACTTTACACCTTAAAGCAAAACGATTTGCAGGTGATAGCGTTCATGTGCTTAGAGATGTAGTTGTTACGGAGCGTGAGGGCTAGAGAGGTTATACCGGCTCAGCATCTTAGTGGCTTGGAATTAAAGGATTGAGCAGTGTGAGCATTGCTGATGCTTTGCGTTATTTCTCAGGTGTTCAGATAAAAGATTATGGGCGGAATAGGCGGCTTAAAAACAATCAATGTTCGCTCTATGGCTCGGCAAGATGTCGGAGTTTTTATGATGAGAGTGCGGATAGGAAATGTACTCAGAATGGGCAAGAGTTGATTTGAGCCGTTTTTCTTTAGATAATATAGAAGCTATTTCTATTTATAATGGGCAAAAGAGCAAATTTTGCTTCAGCCTGCTAATCATATGCATCGTAATGTGCTGTCATATGCAGAGCCGTCGTCCCATATTTTGCGGGGTCAAGAAACGGCAACATCTCCATTTGAGTGCGCGCTATGGGTCTTTCAAAACGCTCAATCCTTCCATATTATATCGAGCGCAAGCTTCATCCAGCTTAAAACCTATCGTTCAATAGCGAATATCTCACACTTCTGGCGAATATCCTATAGGTATCGTAGTAGGGGGCAAGATACTGCAGCTATGCGACGCAATGGCGATGTTCGCTTGGCGCGTGGAAACAGCTCTATTCGGTAGCCTTAATCGTGAGATTAAGGCAAAAGGTTATTATTATGATTCAGAGCGAGAAGCTATCCTGGGGCAGTGGTACGTGAAATCTCTGGCGCATTGAGGCATGAGGATAGGCAGTGGGATAGAAATTTCTTCCTTCCAGTCCTCTACGAAAGAACTACGAACGCTATACCTGCTTCTAATGCAAAGAAACAAGCGTATGATTATCTGCACTATCTCTCAGACCCTAGACAGATGTTTCGACTATGTATGTTGATAATCACTATACCAACAAGAAATCTATTTCTCTCATACTATCAGTGGCAACTTACGGACTGGTGGCGTATAGCTCTAGCTTCGGACCTTCAGTATAATACTTTCATCAGCTAATCTGTATCGTTTTGCTTATCCTCAACGCTTCTCGATTCTTAGTGCGCCTCATCGGCTTGGGATTGGTCAGAAGTAAGGCTTCAAAGCAAGTTTGCTTCTATAGTTATTACCGAGATATAACCCGTGCAGCAGATGAGCATGCCCACGAGAAGTATCATAACCTCAAGTTTAGCCCTTTAACTATCGCCCTAGGTATTTACCCGATTTGAGTTTGAGGGCATTCTATAAGTCAATCTTCCGAATGCTCTACATTCAATGACCTCTATTACACTTTTTATTGGTTCAAAGGACTTATTGCCTGAAGAAACAGAGGCAGTATAATATAGGGGCAACTTATCAAATAAATAAGGAATCAGGCATTTTAAAGACAAGTGGAGTCTTGAGGGTGATACTCATCTTAATTATGTTAGAATAAGATTATCGCCATGCCTACCTCTAATCAGTTTCAGTGGACGATGGTCAATCTCGGTCGTACGCATCGCTGGGGCAGAGCTGAGAGGACAAGCCCGTTGGCGACTAGGGCAGGTGTCGCTTGGCACTCAAGTAAACTATACCTATCAGAGGGCTGGATATAATAGACCCTAATAAATCTTATTACAAAGGTCAAATAGCCTATATCCCTGGGAGCATAGTGGTTCGGCTGTTGTTTCTCCAGATTACAAGGGTTGGAGCTTAAACCACAGCACTATCTACACGGGTGAGCGATATGATAGCAGTGCCAATATCAGAAAAACCATATACAGCCTGGTATACACGATGTCTCTGTACAGAAGAACTTCAAGCTAGGTCATTACGATATGCGTGCAACTTTGGAGGTCAATAATATCCCTCAATCAGCAGTATGAAGTCGTGCGTTCATATCCTATGCCAGGTATTCACGGAAAAATTAAACTAGAATGGAAACTATAAAAATACATCAGCATAAAGCATATTGCGCAATACTTGTCTTGAGCCCTCGTCTTAGCCTTCTCGTCTTGTCGTAAGGACGAAGAGGTTGCGCTATTACGGTATCTAAAACAGCACGAGGGGCAAGAAGCTTCGCAAATATAGGTGCATTTTATTTGCTCAATGAGGCAATATGAGTAATAAGGCAACGCTAGATTACTTGATTTCTCTGCGAGGTAATTATATGCGTAACCTCTTTTGCTATGCGCAATCCTAGTGTGAATAAGGAGCTGAGGTGATGTCGGCAATGACTTTACAAATCTATGGCTCTAAGCTGTGGGTTAGGTCATCAATAATTCTCACCTAATAGAGGTTATGGATGTTTTCACCACACATATAGCACTATCCCTATAAGTAATGCTCGTTATGTAGCGTTCAAAGGTCTGCAACTTATCAAGGTAGCTATGCAGGTGAGGTTCGAGCTTTGACTAATGTACGCCTAGGTTATATCGCTAAAGAAATAGATACAGCTACACTTAGCGAGGTCGCACGTTGTTCGGTAGGCTATCAACCCGAAGAAATGACTGTTGTCGGTAACAAATTGTATGTTGCTTGTTCGGGCGGTTATCGTCGCCTAACTATGATACGCGTATTTTTGTTATTGATTTAGGCTCATTCGAGGGTAGAGCGGATGATGTTGCGATAAATCTTCATAGATTGCGGGCTGATGCTTCAGGTATTTGTGGGTTCGTCTCGAGGTAATTATGCCGATATTCCTTCCCGTCTGTATGTCGTTGACCTAAGACGGGGCAGAAGGTTAAGCAGTTTGATGTTGCTGCTCGGATATGTACCTTGATGGAGATAAACTCTATGGTTATGGGCAAGTCTATCATAAGAACAAGCCGGGCGAGGTTAATTACTTTGTGATAGATACACGTCATAGAGAACCACGTAGTGAGCAGTTTTATTAGCGATGAACTGAAAGCGCAAATCACGACTCCTTATAATATCAGCGTTAATCCTGAGCAAAGATATCTTGATTTCGGACAAGCAACTCATTACGCCGGGAAAAATTATATGTCATCAAACCCAATGGTCAGCTCCTATGGAGTGAAAGCAACGGGTAACATTCCGAATGAAATCGTATATGTTCCTAAAAATAGGATCCTGCCTTATGCTTTCTTGGAGACCTTCAAAATAAGAAGCCTACGGAAAGGACTGGTCCTAGTCCCTATATAACGAAGGTGTTTTGAGTATCGCCCTGCCCCCAGGGCAAGATATCAATCATTTGCCTCTTTATGAGCAAGGTGATACAGAGGAGCGTATGTGTCAGAGGTGCTTGAAGCTAAGTCGAATAATCGAGTAGGGCTTATTTCTCTTGGTTCGTGGGGAGGTTATGTAGCTTCCGTAAATACCATACAATCTGCAATGTAGAGGGGCAGAGGGACTTTGCATATTAGGAAATAATACTTTTGGTTCTGGAAAGCAGAGATTATCTATGTCGCACAAGATAAGACAAACAAGAATGAAGTAAAGTCCCGATGAAGATGGTGGTACGAGATTGCTGGTGAGTGCTAGTCGAGGAATACAGGCAAAATCCTTTGGTTAGCTGAGCAAAAGCAAGAAAGGACGTCTGCCTATACGAAGACTATGGGGTAACTTATCATAGACCGAGAAGCTCAGAAGGAAAGCCTGCTAGATAATATCTCGAGTCATATTCGTTGGACGAATAACAAAGGTGGAAGTGGCTATCTACCTAAAAATGAATATCACAGTCAAAAGCTATTATCCTCTGTGGCTTAAGTCTGATAGCTATACCTTGAGGAACCGATTGCCTCAGAATGGATATAACTCTAAAGCCTCAAGAGGACCTAAAGGTCTTCATATTCTTCTTGGCTTTGCTTATGGATATGCCGACAATTCTTCTAGTGGTGACGATATGAATATCGATTGGGCCGTAGAATAAGGAGAATGGGCATAAAGTCAAGCTTTCGAGGGATTGATTTTATCTCAGTACAGACGGGTATTCACCAAGTAAATGGCTGGATAGGGGGAAAAACTCGACAGAGGTGTCTGGTGCGAAAGATTTTACTATCGGTAACCAATAAAATAATACAACAATAGTACATAACAATCTAATAAGTTAAATCATGAATAAGAAAACTCAGATTGCCTTTGGCAATAGCATTGAAGGTTTTGACAGCTTGTGTCCAAGACGAGATCATGCCTAAATTACCTGAAGACTTGCATGTCGATGCTTCTTCGGGAGCAACCAACCTGCACCAGTTGGAAAAAGGCTACTTTACAGCCGTTGGTTCAACAGTAGGGACGGCAAAAGATGTTACTTGGTACGCGTTAATGGTAAAGCAGGTAGCTAATGGGTCTTAATTAGGCGTTTAGCTCAAATCTTCCCGGAGAGTTTGAGATTATGATTAAGGCTAATGGTCAGAGTTCAGAAAAAGTATGGTGTTCGTCCTCGTTTTGATAAGGTATTTCTGCTCAATGAGAGAGCAGTATGAATACAGAGACGAGGCTACTTACATGCGTAATGCACCTAAGCATAAGGATTGTCGTTGATAATGCATTCTTCCGCGTGTCAATGGTAAGAGGTTAGGCCAATGTGCTCGAGGATGTGAGCTTTTGCGAATGATAAGATATAACATTTCTACCAGAACGGAAGAGGCTCATGGGGGAGAGGGTATGCTGGTGGTACGTAGCACTGGAGCATGAAGTTCCTCTCTGAATATACCAGATGAAAGAGTTAGTTGCATTAAATCCCAGCATCTCCTATATCGCCGTCGTAAGGATACAGATCAGATTTGTCTGCGTACGGATGAAATTTTATGTGGGAGGAGAGCTTAAGGAGGTTTTTCAAGCTTATTCCGCAAACTCTTCAAACAGAAATAAGCTTAATATAGAGAGACTGTTGGTGATTTGGTCTTTTGCGCTTCACTCAAGATAATAAGGTCTTGACGATACAAGGCGACAGGTAGTAGCATCCACTTGCACTAACTCAAAGGAAAGGTTTCTGGTCTGGCATTGTCAATAATGGCTCTCTGTTATGAGTTATACTAATCTAATAGGACCAGCTGAAAACTAAGTCAAGACCCTAAGAATTCAAAAATCCTGAAGAGCAAAATGAGAAACGGCTAACTTAGAAACTCAGAAACCTCTAGCTCTCGCATATTCAAAGCATGTGTATTACGCTCTGTATCCCTAATGATCGCGTTGTTGCATCGTGCGCTTCGACTTTGGCGGTAAGCAAAACATCTAAATGGTACAGTCTGTAAATAGCGAAGAGATACAGCTTCTGCATTGAGACCAATACTACAATGAGTCTTGCTCTAGCGATGATAAAGGAGTGACCAGCACTATGCCGCTTTAGAAAGGTTGAGCTCAGCCTGAAACCAACCTCACGCCTGATAATGGATGCAGCAGAAAGACAGACGACATTCTAGAAGATGGGCGTTAATGCTTTTCCCTGCCGGGTTTCACCACTATTCTCGCCAAGAGTAAAGACAAAACGTTAAACTAAGTATGCAGCAACTTGGAGGACAAAGCTCGCGGGAGAAAGCCTTCTATGAGTGAGACACAATTAAATTTTTATATACTTTATCGAAAGAAAATGAAGAGAGATGCTGCCCGCACAGCTTTTTATCGCTGGCTGTGATGGCTGTGTCTAGCTGTGGTAAGAAGCCGTGATGCTCTGATGCAGGCTGCAGTGAGTTCAACAAGTGTGCCTTGCTGCTAGCTGCTTTACTGGAATACTCTGCCAGTCAAGATAGCCTTGCTCTTGTGAGACCTCTACAACGAGCTTGCAGGTGACAACTGGTTCCATTCAGCGGATGGCTATCAAGAGGAACACATGACTGGTGGGGAAGGTGTTAAGACAGAAACAAGTGGGAGGTAGAGACTCGTGTTGTGAGCTTATTCCTTGGTGCAAAACAACCTAAAGGGACTGTGCCTCAGAGCTTGGCTCGTTTGTCTGCTTTCGCGTACGCTTCAAACCTTCGGTACCAATAGAGAGTTAAAGTGCATTCCCAGAAGCAATCTATAGCCTGAGGCGAATTGCGTTCATTACGTTTAGCTCAAAGCATCTTTCACTGGCGGTCTCTCTGAGATGCTCCGGAAATCTAACAACTGAGATGCTGGTTTTGCGCACTAATACACTACAGATTTATCTACAGCGGTGGGACGGTAACGAGGCTGGCCGAGAACACCGCCTAACAAGTATCGACTCACTAGTGCTCTCCACGCAGCAGTTGGTCATCGCTAACGAACTTGCGTTTCCTTGACCTTTCTCATCAGAGATTTCCTGGTCAGCTCCACGAGTGTGGTCGAGCTCATGACTTGATACTCTAGAGCTATCTAACTGTAGGTTTGAAGACGTAATATCCTGCTAGCCTTGGGAATATAGCTGGTCTTAAGTCATCACGACTTTGGCTGGCTGATAAACACAGCCGAAATCCCTCAGAGCATTGGCAAGCTAAACTGAGCACGACTTTGGCTCCCGTCGCAATGGGATTGAGGCGGTTCTGTTCCTCACTCTCTCGGCTCTTTCAAGACCTTAAAGCAATTGGGGCCGCATGAAAAGAATATAAGCTCAGCAGTGTAATCCTCAAAGCCTATCTGACTGAAGAACCATCTGTGTGATTTATCTTGGTGAGACAAGCTTGAAGGTGTGTGCCAGCTGAAATCTAGAGACGGACACTCCTTGCGAGTTAATCCCACGGTATGCGTGATGTACTAGAGGTAACAACGTTACTGGTGCGCTCTCTCCTCAAAACACTACACGTGCTAAACTTCTTAAAGTAATCATTCTGTTTTATAATCTGAGATAGGTAGCACATCACGTTTCGGTGCGATGTGCTACCTCCCTCAATCAAGAAAACAATCAAAACCCATGAATAAGAAAACCATCACTCCTTAGCCTAGCAACGCTTATGCTGAAAGTAGGTGCAACATCATGTGAGATTGCACGTACTGCATACCATGCTTCCTCAGAGTAAGATACAAGTAGAAAACAGCTATCGTATTCTTCGTGCTTATCCTGCTGATGAAATCCACATCTACAGACACTTTGTTGATTTGGCTGACGTGACGTGAGATTGCTGACAATGTATTCGCTGAAGCTAAAATCTTTGAGAACAAATCACTGGTCTTAAACTCCAAATCAGACTAATGCATTTAAGGAGCTCAAGTTTACAGACACTCATTCTAGATAAGGCTAGCCACTGCACTACTGCTGACGATGCTTTCGCTGAGTCGTCAGACGATAAGGGAACGCTAAAGGTTGATGCTTCTGCCTGTCAAGTTCATTCATAGCTTTTGCACATAAGCATGGCTTTAAGACCGATAAATAAGGGTCGAGACTCTTCCTCGAAATAATGATGAGAAGGTGTGCTAACAAGCTGTCCTGATTATCTTCTTCTTTGCAGATGACGTTAGAATAATACTAGTAACTTCTGTTGCTGCTTCGGTATTTGCGAAGATAAAGACCATTATCAAGGAGGTGCGCATGCGGTTTCTGTCAATGAGATGAGGAGCTGGCGCATTCGAGGGTGCTTCCATCCCATATGAAGGGAGTGGGAGAGCTTGGTGAGGCTGTTCCTACTGTTGCTGATGATGCTTTGCGAGGGTACATCAGAAGATGAGGATCGTATTGTCCACTGAAAGCTTGCAAAGACTGGTTATACAGGAGTTTGCGGGCAACATGGCTTTAAGACCAGCTAACGGTGAGGAGGTATATCCTATTTCACTAGAAGGGTTCAGGTTGATGCTACTGGTACAGAGCACTAGAAGGTAACCGGTCTGTTCTCGGTGCATCTCTAGAATTGCCCTCCTCGCATAACTAAAATCCATGCAGGAGCAGTACAAAAATATTCAACTCTCTTGAGTATTACAGGTATTGGGGTTGTGCGAAATTGTGAGCATTTGCCTTCAAATATGCCGCTTAACCTATCGACCTAAATTTCCCTAAACTAAAGAGAATAGGTCGTACTGACCGCGTGAGACAATGCTCTAATCTTAAATCGATCACATAGCTCCTCTTGTTGAAGAAATTGGAGCAGGGGCATTCAAAAGGCAGGTTCTCTGCTGTGAGTGAACTTCCCTCATCTAAAGTTGTTCGAAAACAGATGTGTTTAATGCTCAAAATTCTCCATCCTATCTTAGAAAGGTTGTTCTTTCAGAGATGTAATAGAGATTAAGGATAATGCCTTTGGAAATCAACCTAATAATGAAAGCATTGAATTCGGTAGTGTTATTCCGAGATAACAGCACAAGCTTTTGCTGAAGAAGACTTTAAAAGCCAAAGAAGCCAACTTTATTTGTTCCTGCGGATGCAGTGTCTGCGTACACAAATTCTAGTGATAACTGGATTAAAGCCTTTAAGGTAGAGGCACCGATACAGCCGTATATCGTTATCTTTTCGTTATATCTATGAGTGGGAATCGTCCTCTTCTGCTCTTGTGTCGGGAGGAGGATTCTCTATTATCAAGTAACCCAAACAATAAGACCACCGAAAACGCCACTCAACTAAACCTGCAGTACACAGCTAGGCCCAAGACGACAAAGAAGCCTAAGCCTAATCGTCCTCCTGACTGGCTATGAGGGGCTATATGATGTTCTGCTCTGATGCAGCAGGCTATGCTCAGGAAGTTCCGGTCCATGTTCCTGACGCGTTCGATCCCTACCTCATCTCTGGCTTTGTCGATAGAAGGTAATTAGCTTAACCGGGATATTTATAAGAACTTATTGATAAAGACCCAGACTTAGGAGGTGTGCAGATCTTCAAGCTGAGTGTGTCTAGTCGTGTTGGCCTTGGTTCTGAAGTATGACTTCTGGTCGCATGAGGGCGGAAAGCATGCCTCTGCGTGCTGTACTCATCAATCGCCTTAAAACTATGGAGCTGGAGGAAGCGCAGTGCGCCTCTTCAGCGAAGCGTGGAGTAATGATGGGTAAAAGCCTTTTACCCTCTCAGATGGTTCTGCCTACGTGGCCTTTACCAATAAAGCATTGACCATAGATTAGACCCTAAGACAAAGCAGTGATCTCCGCTCTCAGGGAGTGCCTCAGTATCCTTCGTTAAGTATGCTTATGCTTATGAAGATAGATGATTTTCAGTAAGATGATCTAATGTCTATATGTTTAAAGGTGGGTAGCTCTACGGCAGAGAAGATTGGCATCAAGTACGCCCACGTGAGTGTAAGAGCATAGCTAATAATGATGACTATTGTTTGTAAGGATTAAGATGGTCGTTACTTCTTGTTTCTCGTTAGTGAAAAGTAGAGTCCCACTTGCTACTTTCCGTACAGATGTGTCTATTGGTCGTGGTTTCTATTATGATGAAGCGACGCAGAGGGCTCTACTTCGCTGGTATCGGACGGTGATGCTCATCGAGAGTATATCGCATCAAGATAGAGAGTCGGACAGGAGCAGTTACTATAAGGGTAATTTGTGTTATCACATACCGTGGCGCACTGAGGCTGATAGTCGTCAGGATATTTCCTCTCTCGCAGTTATAGTATCTAAATAAGATATATGTCTCTTGGCTTGACCACGAGGTCGTTCAGGTCCTGCCGTTGAGAATCGTGCTAAAATGGTTGTCCTTCCTCTTGCGCCTATGAATGGACATGCCAGTTAAGTCGGAGAAAGACTTTTTGGTCGAGGACATATAATATCAATAGTACATTCTATCTCTCCAATCTAGGGACCATTGCATTGTACGGCACTCGCTGCGTTATTTTCGACATTCAGGCTTGGTCATTTACATAAGTAAACTCCCTGCGCCCTCAGTCTCAATGCCTTGCGATTACCGCATTCTGCAAAAGCCCACAAAGGACAAGTTTTACTTATCCTTTTGGAACCTCCAGGCGGTATCATCTAGGACTTTTGGGCGGTTTCATAAAAGAAAAAGAGGCTATCAAATCATTTGCATTAGCCTATCTCAGTCTAAGGCTTAAAGCCTGACTTCAGCAACGATGTTCTTCAGTCTGGAAAGAGTCCTTTCAGGAAGAGACGATTGTTTGCCCATTTCTTGTGCGTAATGCAGCTTTCACTCTGATGTGGGATGCGTACAAAGACAGCGTCAGGGGTTGGCAGGTCATGCATACTTTGGCTGCTGCCTTGGCAGACTGCTGCCAGGTGCAGCTTACGAGAAATCGTTACAAACTCGTTCTGTGAAGGCATCTGCTCAGCAAGGTTGCTGTATGCATAGATTAACTGCTATTCCTGTTGGTTCGATGTTGAATGAAGGGTTGTTTTGTTCTTCCTGAGCTATAATTGGTAGTGTTATTAGTTTTATGTTTTGTGCTGCAAAGATACGATAATTCTTGAGATTTCAGAGACAAAACCTCACAGCCTGCTCCAACCTACTAACCAAAACCTTAACTTATGAAAGCGTATTTAACGTCTTTCTAGAGCAAAAGATAGAAATATAATTTATCCTTGCAATAGAATTTGGCCCATTATGGTCTATTAGTACCAAATAAGAGATCATTGCATTGTGCGGCACTCGTCTGCGTTATTATCGACATTCAGGCTTGGATTTACAAGAGTAAACTCCCTCGTCTTCAGTCTATGCGCTCTGCATTTGCGAAACTCTCAAATGACAGTAATCTTATCGTTTAATAAGCCAAGAAAAGTTATTTGTTGGCTACAAAAGACGAAATACAGGGTGTTTCGTCTTGATGGTAGTCAATTTTTCGTCTGCACGATTGGTGTACCACTCCATGAATAGGGGCAGGACATAGTCCGTCAGTGGCCAGTGTAGACCGACCGTGAGGCTAATGGGTTTTGGGCTCAAAGGAAAAATGGATATTTGCTGTCCGAGCTGACACCTCTAGGCTTTGCATCTTCTTTTAATCAGTCGGAGGTATCGGTATCAGTAACGATGACTAACTCGTCACCCAAGACATAATGAGGAAGCAAAGCAAGGTTGCCGACATGTGGTCATCTCTTTTGCCTCTAATGCCGAGTAAGACGATGCGTTTTACCTATTTCTTGCGTGTAACGTGGTGCATCGTTTTAGTTAGGTCATTAGTATCTTGCTCGGATGTATAGTGGAACGCGCATGTCACGTAACATATGGCTTGCACAGAGTCTAAATCGCCTATCACGATATTGGAGCAAATCGGTGTAGGTTTGTAGATTAATGACGGCACCATCACAGCAGGACCAGCATAATCCGTTCGAGGCTGATTTATCCAGCGGTCAATATGCGCTCGATGCGCTGGGTGAGTGGGGAAAGCGCCATTGGCTAATCAATAGTATCGTAAGCGTGATACTCATTGATGGAGCAGTGCTTCATGGAAGTTAGTTTTAGTAGTAGCTTGTTCGTTTGTTTTCGGATAAGCTTGTACCAACGGATTAGACCGAGAATACTTACCGTTAGATTAACGATGAAGACGATAGTGGTGATAGAGTCTTCAGCATTGAAGAAGATAATCGAGCTAAAGGCTGTTGGCGACTGATCAGCAAAGCACAGTGCTCGGCGTTTTCTTTGCTCAAGAATATCGATGATAAAAGAGGTTACTGTGGCTACGCATCTAATGAAGGCATTGAGCTGTTGCCGTCTAGAGGTAGTGAGGCTGGTACCAGATAAGATGAGTATGCCAAGCGCAAGGTACTAACTCTCTTGCGTGGGCATGTCGTATAGGAGCCTCTTCATTATCTCCTTTTTCAGACCATAATCAACCGATGATACTCGTGATTGGGTAGTAGATGTTGATAACGATACTACCTCTCAGGAGACATCCCAGCTAACCACAATATAAAGAATAGGGAGTACAATGCCCACAGGCCAGAGCCAAATATGCGCTTTATATTCAAGATGCACCCAAACGAAAATTAACTAGCCCTGCGAGTAGAGGGAGACCAGTGTGTTTGCAGAAAGTTTGCAGAGGTCGATAATGTCCATGTATTGATTGTAATTTTATCTTGGCAAAGGTAATTGAAATCGCCACCTTAAACCAAGTGCAGTAGTTTCCCTATTCTTAAAACTCTCGGCGAAGTCTGTACAAACTTCAGCTGAAGATTTGCACTACGGCTAAGTTTGCTACAGACTACAGACTAAGTCTCCAGAAAGTACTACGTGCCCTACAAATTTAAGTGCGCGCACTCACTGATTTAAGTACGTGTACTCATTAAAGTGTTTACGCGTAAGTACAGACTTGAGTACACGCACTTACTTTAATAACTTAACTGAAACACTAAATCATTACCTCTCATGATTTTTATGATTCTCCTATAGTGCGCTTGCCCTGTGTTTTTCGCTTTTGTAAAAACTTGTACTCAGAATTAGTCCTGTAATGCTTTGAGAATGAATATAAAAGGATTAAAAAGCTTGTCCTTTCCAAAAGATATTCCGTATGTTTTTGTCCCCATTAACGATAATATGGGCAATTAACTATCGCCCCTGATAAAAGCTAAAATGGTTTACTATAGAGAGGCGCATCAGCATTGTCCGAGCTGTGCGTCCTGGAGAGGTAATAGTACGTATCCAACAGCAGAGTCTTGTACTGGATGCCATGCTAAAGAATTCTGTTCTACACAGATTGTGCGGATCGAGATATAACGATTCGTGAGGATATTCCACATTTACAGATAGGCGATACTGTCGTCGTTGAAGGTCGTGATAGCATAGGCAGGATAGCTGTTTTCTTATCTTTCGTCGTACCTATTTTACTATTTCTATCTACCCTTGTTCTACGATTACGCTATGGAACGTGGGTGAGCTATGGTCCATCTTCTATGCGTTCTTAGCTTTGGCTATATATTATGGTATTCTAAAGGCTTTTAGAGTCTTATCTGAGACGTCTTGTCCAATTTGAAATCACTAGCCCGGAATAAGAAATATTGTTTTCCATGACAACTACTATTATCGTATTATTAGTTACTTGGTCTAGTAAGCTCGATATTGCCTCTTTGTGGTCTCCAAAAAGTTTGAAGTCCACGAATATCCACGCATAGGCAAGTGAGCAGTACTACAAACGCCAACTGTGGCGGTTGTGGTTTCCCACTGTGCGGGCCTTTGCATCGGCTTGTGTCGGCAGTGATAATCTTGAAGGGGCTGTTCTGCCCTGTGGGAGGCTCCTCCTGTCATGAATAAGGTATCTGATATTCTAGGCATGGCTACGACGACGAAGCTGAACCACTTATTGCTGTCGTCGCTGTAATGGTGCCACTTTCGTAGCGTCCCTCCGTACAAACGTTTATGATGGTGCCGCAAATTGCCGTATCGCCTCGGCTCTTTACAAGGGGATACGGACTGTAGTTGGGAGCTGTCTAGGTCACGAGACTCGTCGTGGCTTGTGGCTTCGATGCGATACACATGAATAAGGATACATTGCTTCGAAGTCGTTGAAGATAAAGTGCGCGCTTGTGGTGCTTGTGTTAGAGCTTGCCCTAAAACGATTATTGAGCTACGCAAGAAAGGTCTAAGAATAGACGCATCTTCGTGAGCTGTGTCAATAAGGATAAGGGGTGGTGTAGCAGCGAAGCTTTGCAAGAATGCTTGTATTGGTTGCTCAAAGTGTTTCAAGGTGTAAGTTTGATGCTATTACTGGCTGATAACCTAAGTTATATTGACCACACTAAGTGTCGTCTATGTCGCAAGTGTGTAAGCGTTTGTCCTACTCATCTATTCACGAGCTTGGTTTCCCTCTCGTAGAGGAAGTGCCAGCAGATAAGCTTGCGGTAGCTAAGCCTGCACCAGCACCAGCACCTAAGCCGAGGCTAAGCCCGTACCCGAAAAGGCGCCCTCAGTCTGAGAGCCAAGTAGAGGTACCAGTGCCTAAGCAAGAGCCAGCAGATGTACCTGTTGCCCTAAAGCGGCACCAGCTCTAGATGATGTAATCGAACATAAAGAAGAATCAACCTCAGCAGGCATAATCCCAATATAGACGATAGTTATGTTGAGAACTTTTGAGTCTTGGTGGTATCACCCAGAAGAAAACAAACTGAGTGCAGGCGTCAAAATCGTTTCCTGCACCTCTGCCCAAGGAGGTCAGTATTCCTTTGATGCATATGGGAGCACCAGCTACGGCTTGCGTCGCTAGGGCGATGAGGTTAAGGTCGGAACGCTTATAGCTCCACGCAGTGGCTTCGTTAGTGCCAATATTTTACTCAAGTGTAGCCGCTAAGGTTACAAAAATAGATAGTGTTTTTGATGCTGGTGGCTATAGCCTGCTATTATCATAAGTGTTGCTGAGGAAGATGTTTGGAAGAGTCTATTGACCGCAGTCGGAGTAGTGCGCGAATGCTCACTAGATGCCTAAGGCAATCATTGATAAAATCAACGAAGCCGGTATCGTTGGTGCTTGGCGGTAAAGCACATCTCCCTCACGCATGTCGAGCTCTCCTCCTCCTCCAGGGAGTAAAGGCTGAAGTCTTGTTGATTATCAATGCTGTGGAGTGTGAGCCATACTTGACGAGCGACCACCAACTTATGCTTCTTGAACACTGGCGAAGAGATTTTGGTAGGCTGTACTATCCTCATGAAGGCTCTTTCTGTCGATAGAGGTGTATTATCGCTGAGAATAATAAAGCCTGGATGCGACATTAAACGTCTGAGTGGACTATGTGCCCAGCACACAAGTGGGTATCGATGTTAGCGCTACTCAAGGTACAGTACCCTCAAGGAGGTGAAAAGCAACATATTGATGCTGTTCTCTCTAAGCAGGTTAGGTGCATTATCTCTCTACCGGTGCTGTGGTGCAGAATGTCGGTACTATCTATGCTGTGTATGAGGCGATACATGGCGAATAAACCTCTTCTTTAGAACGTGTCGTAACGGTTGCAGGCCAAGATCTTTGGACAAGCCTGCTAACTATTTGGCCTCGCATCGGTGCTCCAGTGAAGACGCTTATCGTAGGGCATCGGGAGGAATACCGGAGAGAATACCGGTAAAATTATCGGTGGAGAGACCCTGCTGTTCACGGGTGAAAGCACTTTGCACAGTGCAGACCTTCCCTGCTTACTAAGCACGTCGGGCATTTTGCTAATAAGCCAAGGAGGAGAGCGTGCGTAAGCCTCATGCGTGCTTGTAGTCTGTTGATACTAAGTGGTTACATATGTGTGTCCTATGGGACTTAATCCTACATTCTTGATGGTTGATACTCAGCAACGAGATTGGGGAGCGTGCCGAGCGCGGTCATATCGTGGATTGCATCGAGTGTGTGGTCATGTGTAGTTTTACTTGCCCAAGCACTCGCCACTCTCTGCTAGATTTCATCTCGCATGGAGCGAAGCAACAAGTTGTGGGAGATCATTCGTAATAGAAAATAATATGGATAGACTCATTGTATCTCCTTCCTCGCACCACAGTGGCGACACGATAGAGCGCAATATGTTATGCAGTTCTAATAGCCCTAGTACCTCAGGTCCTTGATCGTCTGTCGCAGTTTGGGCTAGGTAACTAATCGTTATCCTTGGTATCAATAGGCTTCTGTGCACTTACAGAGTGGCTTATTGCTAAGCACCTGTATAAACGAGATTATAACACGACCTTACTGATGGCTCGGCTTTGATAACGGGTTTACTCCTTGCATATGAATGTGCAAGTGTAATCTATCTTGGGTGGATTGGCAGCTATCGGAGCAGTTGTAGCCATCGGAGTAGGGAAGATGAGTTTTGGAGGCTTGAGCGGTAATATCTTTAACCCTGCTCTTGTTGGTCGTGTGTTCTGCTGTGGCGCTTATCCTGCACAGATGACCACACTGTACTACTCACGGGGCAAACTGGATGCGCTGCGGACATTTAGATGCGACTGACTGGTGCTACTCCTCGGCATTATGAAGAGCACTCAATGGCGCGCCGGGAGTATCATCTTTAAGCGACTTGCCCTCAGCATGGAATTGTGTTGTGGTCTTAACGGTTCGCTTGGTGAAATAAAGTGCTGCATTGCACTGCTCTTAGAAACTCTGATTTGATCGCTTTTATAAGCGTGTTATCTACTTAGCATATACCTATATCAATCGCTGTCAAGTGCTTTGGTGACAGCTTCGGTTGTTACCTAATAGACCCTACTCACTTTTGTTGCACCATACTATCACTTGCTTTACAGGTGTGTGATGCTTTGGAGCAGTATTTATGGTGGCGACGGATCACGTTTCTAGCCCGATGACGAAGAAGCGGACGACTCCATTTATGGCTGTCTAATCAGGCATGCTTACGGTGATCATCCCGTTCTTTGGCGCACATCCAGAAGGTATGAGTTTCGCTTATCCGCTATTGTGAGTGGATTTACGCCGCTCGTCGCCTGTACACCTCAAACACTTTGGAGATAGATAACTATGAAGAAGCTCCAGTCTACATTACCTAATATGGTGCTTTCTCTTTGGTAGGAATATGTACTCTAGTGGCTGCTATCTTGGCTTTCCTCAATGATGCTACCAAAGGACCTATCGGAAGAAGCTCCGGGTTCAGAATAAGATATGCTATTAAGGCTGTTACGCCTCAGTTTGATAATAACTTCCTTACGAAGAGACTTCTGCAAGGTCGCACTTACGGCAGGTGATTCTTTGGTAGTTTATCCTGCAAAGAAAAGGTGTGGTCAGCCTCGTGGGCTGTATGCTATTGAAACTAACACAAAGGCGAGGCTTTAATGGACCCGACCGAACTGATGATGGGCGGCGGAATGTGCAAAGCATAGCTCATTGATTACTCTGTGCTGAACATTAGTGAAACGCCTGGACTCGCTCCAAAATGCGGAATGGTTTCATACCCCTGCTAAGACATCGGGAAGTATTCAAAGATGGCAAGGGCGTTAATCTAGTACAAGAAACGCCTCTTAAAGCAAAGAAAGATGGGGGCAAGGTCCGATGCCATCACTGCGGCGACTATTAGCAGCCGTGCATTCCTCGATGCGCTCACTCGTGGTTACGAAAGCCTTCAAACAAGCTCAAGACAAGAATTGATGTGGAAACCTCTAGATATTATACGCCATAACGGGATTATTACCGAGAACCCAACTTTTGTGTTGCTACTCGGTATGTGTCCTACATTGTACTACCATGTCTCCAGCATCTAACGGTCTAGCGATGGGTCTAGCGACGATGTTTGTACTAATTTGTTGCGAATACAGCTATCTCTCTTCGTATCAAAAATCTCGTGCCGAGATATGGAAGCAGTCCATGTTACATGTGTGTGGTTGTACAGGCTTTGATGACTGTGGTGATGCAAATGGTGATGCAGGCCTATATGACTAGTCTGTATGCCAGTCTAGGGCTGTTTATTCACTGACTGTGGTAAACTGTATCGTGCCCGAGGTCGTGCAGAGGCTGTCGCCGCCAAGAGAATGGTGTCGCCCACTCGCCACTTGATGGGTAGCCAGGTGACTGGGCCAGGTTTGCTCGTCACTTACGCTACTGGCATGGTGCGTGAACCGCTTTGGTACAGGTAAAGTTCTTCGGTATGACTCTGTTCCTGAGCATTATGGGCTTTTGCTCTTCGTGCTTGCGCCTGGTGCATTCGTTGTGTTGGGCCATCTCTATCTCGCTATATATCTAATGTAATCGAGAAGAAGTAATATGACTTAAATATCTTATACTCTTCATCTTTGCGGTCTTCTCGTTAATAACGTTGTTCTTTTCAGCAATTCTTGGGTATCTACTGTCCCTTTCCTAGGCGTTTCTAAGAAAGTAGATACATCTCTCGCATGGGTGCCGCGTTGCACCTTTTGCTAAAACGCCATCCCCACGACCTTACCTACCTAATTCAGAAGTTTATCTTGGAGCCTTTCGATATGGTGCATATGCAGACGATTGCCTTTTATCTTGGTTGTCGCCGCACGCGGCACAGATGGTCGAAAAGGGTCGGTATTCTTTAAGAAGGTTTCTCCCTCTGCTCTATCGAGCTTTTAGGAGTGTCTCTCTGCCACTGATTACAACGAACTGCTGTGTGCTAGGTGTTTGCTATCGCCCGGTTATACAGAAGGATTTTAACGCTTTGCTTGCTAGCGTGGTTTATGCGACATCTGCAGCCTTAGGCTTTACGCTGGCTCTAGTGGTCTTCGCTGGTATACGTGAGCAGCCTTGTATCGGGTACAGGAGCTCCTGAGTCATGCTTTTCAGTGAGCGATACCTATTGCACTCGATTTCCCGGCCGGAATACTAGCTATGGCATTTATGGGCTTTAGCGGTATTGTTCGCCTGCAGGATAGTTTTGTAGAATCCGAGGGTCAGGAAGATGCCGCGAGGTCGTGCGACTTTCGCGGTATATTTTATGCAATGACCTCTAATAAGTTTTGAGTAAGCTCTTCCGCATACGCTGTCCTTTTCCTTGAGGGGAGGATAACCGCCATTCATAGCCTTTTCCCAAGCATTGCCATGGTTAGGGGTTGGCATGATGAAGCGATTGACTATCGTTCTCAAACTTCCTGTACGGCATTGAGGGCGTTCTTGCTCATTGCTTTGTATCAAAGAGATGGTCAAGAGTCGCTCTAGATTATCTCCAGCTGCAGTGCTATATCATGGTTTTGAGCACCGGCATTGCGTCCTAGCTGTCCATCGTCGCTAGTGTCCACCACGAGGAAAGAGCAAAAGCACATCATCAGCTTGTGGAAAACCTAGCTTCTTCCAGACCTACATAGTTCCTTTGCAGGTTACCGCTCGGTTCTGTTCGTGATGTAGAATACCTTAACGCCTTTTTGGTCCGGCATGGTTGAAACAGTCTTGCTGCAGCACCAGGAAGCAACAGCGTCAGCTTTACGTCCGCACCATCTTCGTCCCAGCTCATGTCTGTCTAATCTTCCTTGAGTGCTTGATGAACAGCATTAGGGCGAGTTGGTTCATGGTGGTTTCACAATGTCGGTGAGCAATAACAGACGGTATTTCTGGTGCTTAGCGATGATGTCTGCAAGAACACGATGCTTAGCTCAGCCCAATTAAGCTCTGTACCCAGAGTATGCTTGATATTCGGCTGAAGGCGTTGACTATCCATGCAGCAGTGAAGAGTTTACCGCCAAGAGTAGGGGCTGATAGCCTGCATTGTTTTTGTATCTTCGATACTTCTCTGACTGCTTACTCATTCCCTGCAACGACGATACAAGAAGGTGCTCACAGCTCTCAATGTGGCGAAGAGCGCAGTTTTCTATTTACGAGGTTTCATATTCTTTCTATGAATTACGAGTTTGTTTTATTCTGATGGCGATTATAGCACGTGTGGCATAGAGGAGAGTACTCTCACTCATCTCTCCTAGAAGCACCTGCATGTCTGCCTTCTGACCAGACGACCACGAATAGTTCGCCAAGCGACCACATTCAACGCAGATGGCATGTGTCTCGTCTACAGAGTCTGCTATGGCGCGCGCAGGTTAGCCATTGGACCAAAAGGTGCGCCTAAAATCCATATCTAAGCCAGCAATGATAGTGCGTACGCCTCTATCAGCCTTCACTCTTGCACGACACTGACTGAGCGTATCGTCACTGTGTGCTTCGTCTGTCCCGATAGCATCAATGTCATCAGCCATTGGTAGCATACTTGATGAGGCCATGGTACAACGGGCGTGAGGTAATGCTATTGCGGTCGTGAGAAACAACCTCAACATCGTCACACGAGCATCAATCTTTGGTTTAAAGATTTTCAACTCTCGATTGGCAAACTTAGCACGTCGAAGTCTCGCGCATGAGTTCCTCTGTCTTGCTCACTGAACATTGAGCCACAAATACCTCACTGGCACAGGAACCACGTTCGCCTGTGGGGCGATTTTCAATGTGTTGAGCGAACTGCATTTACTCAGGTTTTATCGTCATCTAACAGTCATAACTTCTATCACCGCCCTCAACCTCTCTCATCTTTGCTTCTACGGTATCGGCGGTGTTAGAACCCTCCTGATAGCATCTGGCCACCAATCAGACACAGAGCTCCACTGTTGGGAATAGTCTTCGACCTTGCCAAGATTGAAGCGCATCATCAAGTTTTTCTAGGGCGATAGCGATCGAGTGACACGTCAGTTCGCCTGAGCTGTCGCCGCAGAACATTCGTTACGATAGAGAAAGTTGGACTAGCCAATTACATCTTCTGTTCGAGAGATTCGCAGAGCGCTTTGATGAAAGTAGTCTTACCAGTACCCATAGGGAGCATCAAAGGCGGAAGACATCACCATAGGGCACATAGCTATCTGCCATGAAACCAAGCCACAGCTCGCCTCAGTGGCATCTACTCCAGAGATGCGGAGGGTACTCTCCATCCTGTTGTCATTGTATAATGTCTTTTATTTAGGATCCTGTACAATGATAGGTACAAGCATCTCTTCAAGTGATACTACCTCCATGCTGGGAGAAAATGTATCCTCGTGATGCTGCACACAGTAGTTGTAGTCATTTGGATAAAGCTCAAAAGAAATCATTGCCTAAACTAAATACATATCGGCTCAGAGAGTGCACTTAGGAGTGACCGATGCTTTGCTGGGCTTAGCACTCAAAAGCTTCCTTAGGATTGACCGATAGGCTCTTACCGACTATATAACGCAGAGTTTGTATTGGTGTTCTTATCTCTGTCTTTGCAATGGGGTTTCTTCACGCGTACGCCAGTTTCCGTGGTCAGTGGTAAGAATAACTGTAACCCATTTCGGATATGCGCTTGAAGAGGTTAACAAGGTCGTACGCTGTGCTTAAACCAACCAGTCGTTAAGTGAGCGATGGGCGGCTTCTGTATTAGCCTGGTTCACGATCATCTTGCTTTCTCTGTGTGCGGGCATGAGAAAGCTATCGTCTACAAAGTCTGAGAACACGATGACATTTGGGTCAAACTCCTTTAGCTAGTGCTGATATTTGCGTGAGAAGCTGTCACACATCGTTGCTCGTAAACCTTTATTACGCAAGGAATGAATACTTCTTGCGATAGCGGTCAACAAGCGTTGCGTATCATGGCTCCTCATTGAGATTTTGCCTTCTTCAGCTCTCTTCATCCACGCAGCTCAGGGAACATCTTAGAGATATCCAGCGGCATCAAGCCTGGAGAATATCGAGTTGCGCGCGGTACTGTAGCGGTGGGCGAGATGGATAGATACATATCTTCATCAAAAGGTATAGAACTCACTCGGTAAGCTCCTCTCACGCCTCCCACTGGTCCTGGGCGGAAGTTATCGATCAAGATGAAGAATACTTTTCTCCTTGGTCGAAGAAGAGGAAAACACTTTCTTTATTTTGAATAGGGTCGGGACCTCGTAAGCAGGACTGCTCCTCGGAACCACTCATCCAATCTTCGTAATTGCGGTGTGATGTACTTGCTAAATAGCCTTCCAGCTTCCAAGCTTTCTGCATCTCTAGAAGTTCGCTCATCTGCTCATCACCATCTTCTAGAGCCGTTTCAATAAACTAGTATGCGATATGGGTCCTCCACTCAGGTGAGATAGACGGTCGCTCATCATCGCCCTAGGCGAGTAAAATTCGCCTCTATGGTTTGTTGTTGTCGTTTCGTTGATGATACTGGTCTGATGGAATATTCTTCTTGAGGGATAGCAAAGAGCTGACTGGGGTTTACAGGTTTACGATGGAGATAGTCTGCAATCTTACTCCCGATAGTCTGGTGCATGAGGTTCTCTTCTCACTCTTCGTTACCATAACGATGAGGATATAGGGTCTTTTAGCTCTTTGATGCGTTGTGAGAGCATCACGACCAGGAGCCGCCCGGCATGACTTTTCTATCAAAGGAAAATAAATCAACTGTAGTTCTCTCGCTCTACAGCTTCAATAGCATCAGTTCTGCATGGTACAGAGCTTACTTGATAGCCTCTTTACCTCTCAAGGAATAGGAATATGTGGTGACAGATTGAGTTTCATCGTCTGCCTAGTATTTTATATGTTTTGCTCATAAATCATGCTTATTCAATCTTCAATAGGAGGATTAATTACAAAGATACAGGAATCGCGAATAATATTAAAAGGTACCGTTTCACGGTCTTCAAAAGAATGAAATACGAGTCCTTTTGTGGGTCTTTAGTTTGCGGTAAAAATGATTTCGTGTTTACAGTGACTTACAGCAACCAAGTACGCACTTTACATACATTTGTGCGCACGCGTAAACATACTTAAGTAAGTACGCGCAATTGCTCGTCGTCGGGTACGTGTACTCATTGTCAGTGCGCGCACTTAAATTTGTGGGGCACTAGTACTTTCTGGAGACTTACAGCTGAAGTCTGGTACAAACTTCAGTCGTGATTTGTACAGACTACACCGTGTCAGTTCTGCAAAACTATCGCTGAGTGCTGAACTTTTGGTGCGCACACATCGTTAGTTTTATCTTATCGACGCGGCCAGTTTTTGATGAGTTCTTTGTCGGATAATAGAGCTAAGTCGTCGCTGATGGGTGTGCTTATTTGGAAATACAGAGATGAAAATCAACCATTTGATGTTGAAAAATATTTTAGATGTTATTCTAATCTCATATACTTGCATGTGCACGAAAATCAGTAATGTATAACTTGCTCATGGTTTCACGGTAACAAACATTGTAAGTCTTGTTTTATAGTGAGTTTATATTGATTTTTCCTGTCTTGTTTTAAGTTATGCACATAACAGACTGATAACTACTATCATATACTTGCACCGAAAAATACAAGTTTTGGGAGGTGTTTGCCTGATAATTAGAGAACTTTGCACCACTAAACTCATAAATGACGAAAGAATAGATACCACAATACCATGTCACGAGGAGATTTCTCTGCGAAAGAAGAGTGATGTTTAGCCCAGAGGAGGTGAGGTGCGGCTCAAGAATCTATGGGCGACATGCAGCGATTTCTGTCTACAATCATTACCGATAAGCAAGACTATACTCGTTGGATTAGACCTATCGAGCCTCGTGGTATTCGTGATAATAAGTTTCTTATTCGAGTGCCTAGTGAGCCCCTTTTCTCCTATATTTGACGGAGCACTATGATAAGCAGTTTTAACTTGATGCAGTCTATTTACATGGAGCTTAATGGTATCCTATGATGGTAGCTCGAACTTTCAAGGACTAATGATGACTCTGCTGGAATTTCGTACGATGGACGTCGAAACAGAAACAACAGCCCGTAACGAAGAAGATTACGTTAATGTCCTGAACGAGAAGCTCAGCTTTGAGACATTCTTGGAGAGTGAGTGTAATCGCTTTGCTTTCGCTGTGTGTGGCGGAGGCTGTTTGCTGGTAATCCGGGGCAATCTCCTCATACGGTTCTCTTCATCTCATGGTCCTAGCGGTGTCGGTGAGACTCACCCTTTCCTCGAGGCTATTGGTTCACGAGTAAGGCAGTTGCACCTGAGAAGCGTGTGTGCTATACTCTCCTAGTGCAAAGTTTGAGGCTCAGTTTGTTTTTGACTGCAAACAGAGTAATAAGTACAGAATTTATTGAGGTCTCTATCCAGCACATGGATGTGCTGATTATGAGATGATATCTCGTGACCCTTATGGGAGAGATCGCATCACAGCAAAGAAACTTTTCTTTTTGAGATTTTCAATCATCTCTATCTCTTTGAATAAGCAAATCGTATTGACTTCAGATGTTCTCCGCCTGGCTGGCTTCAAGACATTGAGGATAGGTACGACACGACACAAGGAGCTATGCAGGTTTCTCTTGAGCGTCCAGACCTCGACTTTAGGTGTATCCTTAAGCAACTGCGATATTGGCCGAGCGGGTGTTGAGCTTGGCTTTGAGGTCGTAGAAGTACATTGCAGAGAACATGAAGGAAACAATGTGCGTGAGCTTGAGGCACGGTGAATACGCTGATTACTTATGCCAGGACCGGCGTAAGTCGCCAATTGATTTTGCATGGCGAGGTCGCATCGTGGAGCGAGTCTGTGTGGTACGATTAAGCCTGAGATTACTATGGAGCAGATTGTGCGTGGGCAAGTAATGAGTATGGGTGTTGGAGGGCTGGTAGCGAATTGCGTCTGTCATCGCGCACAGCTTCAAGATTGCTCTTCCTCTCGTCGAATTGTGATGTGTCAACGAACAAGCACACCGAGCATACTCTTGTTGCTAGTGCCAAGAAGCTAAGCGTAAAATCATACGACTGTTATGCACGGGATTAAGACGATTGGCAGTAACGCATCGAGACAGATACCTCGAAGAAGCTGTTGATCAGCTCTCGACAGCTGTCTACTCTCTGCAGCTTCTTAAGATATAATTCTCCAGTACGAAAATAGCTGATTTTTCCTCCAGCTTACCAGAGTCTTTCCCTTGGAGCGAACTCTGCGATAACCTCGGTTACATGCAAATGCCTTATCCTGAGGTTATTATGACGAGTGACCGTGCTTTTATGCGCTTCTATACGCAAATAGCTGGTTTACTTATGATATGGAGGGTTGGGAGCTCGCAATACTGCTAGCCATGAGCTAGAGCGTAATGACTCTTCTCATGAAGCTTACATAATGCTAACGACTAAGGTCGAATTAGCTTCTGTCAACGAGGGCTTTGTGTGATTGGTATCGCATGAGCAAAACGCTACATGCTTATATACACACAGCCTTAGTGAATTATGTGGACGAACTCGCTGGTAAGAACTATACGTCTACTTCCTGGAGAGGGACGCTATATGTAAAGCTGGTTAAGTTGGCACGAGTTTATTGTGTAAATAACGACCAGAGGCCGAAAGAATTTAATCCTTTTCGGCCTCTGTCGCTCTATTTATCCTTTGTTGAGGACTCGTGCAGCGAGTCTCCAGAACAAGTGAAAACTTGTTCTTTTGATGAGCTTTCGCAGAATGCGGTAATCGCGCGCACTGAGACTGAAAGGCGCAGGGAGTTAATGCCTCATGTGGCGGTACCAAGCCTGAATGTCGAAAATAACGTAGCGAGGCCGTAAACCATGCAATGATGCTCTGTGGAGAATAATTCACTGAGCTTCCGTTGTCATGAATATCTCAGAAAGAATGTAATGCGATAGGTTTCTCCTGCACTAGTGTTGAGAGTTAGTCTATGTTCTTTGTCAAAGCTGTATTTAACTGGTTTTGGCCAGTGACTGTCCACGACACTTGGAAATCTGTTCAACGTGTCAAGCCAGCTAACAGCCTTATTACTAGCAGACTCTTTTAGTTCTGCGAACACAAGTGATGACTGAATCCACATAAGCTCAACCTCAACTATCCGCCTACAGCTTTTAGCCCAGATACAGGAGCATTTTGCCACTTCTGAGGTCAGGCAGGTGCAGATGTTGATGTATCCCTCGTACGGCTCTGAAGAACATCCTCAGCGATTACCACTAGTTGTCTGCAGTTACCATCTATTTGCAGCGAGGGTGGCCATCAAACTAGAATTAGGAGTGCACTTACCACCATCATGCGTATCCATGCTTACGTCTGTGTGAGTCGCTATGGTTCAGTGCGCTCTTTAGGGTGTGTAGCGTGCTCTCCATCGCCTAGGCGTGCCCAGCAGTTAATCTTCCACGCACGGCCCCAGCCTGTTCGCTTGGTCCTCCTCTAGAATTGAGCGTTACGTGGGCTCGCCTTTAGCCCAATCAGGACTTTTGGTGACAGAAATTTGATGACCAGGGTAGAGGGCTATTAACTGTATGATAGATGTCTATGCTCATCGTCTTGTATACATCTTCAGTCTTTGTCCATTCTCTTATTTGCCCCAAGAACCGATGGTGATACCTCTGTCTAGCTTGGCTTGTTTCTCTGATAACTCTTGAGTGACTTCTTATCTGGCTACTGAACGAGCTTTGCTTTGCACTGCTGCTAGCCGCCGAGAAGAGTTCCCAAACCAATTGCTGTGCAGCAGCTACCATCTTCCCAAGGACCATGCTCGGGCGATCTCATTCTTTTAGGTGCAATATATTTACCATTCACTAATTGGAGGCGGTCAAACCAATACTCGCAGGCCGATGAGTGCAGGGAATGCTGTCTTTTCGAGATAGCTCTATGTGCTGTAAACTGATACTGTTGCCACAAAGTGCATCGCATACCAAGCATTTGTGGGGGCGATTGATGTTCCAGTCTGTATGTGAGAAAATTGCGACTGGGTGTTAAGACTCCAACCTCTGAGTCCCTCTCTGCTCTGCGACACGACGCATACCGCCATTGGGGCGTGCAGCCTCTATCGCTCGCGTGGTTGAGGAAGGGTAGGTGGCATTCACTAAGATTGGTTGTCCCAGCAGGCCAGTGGTTCATTTGGATATTGATGTTGGTATGAATATCCGATTCCCAAGGAATGAGTGCTGCTTTCATTCCATAGCCCTATGTAGGTTATTCGAGGGTTCATTCCCTCGGCTGAGATGAAATCACTCAGCAACGACCATATTGGAAGTATAACTCATCTGGACAGAGAGTCTTTCCTATTCTGCCTTACTAGTTCATCTTGTATTCCGTGTAGGCTCAACCTTAAGTTTGTTGCGTCAAGATTGAGTTTTACACGGTCGTAAAGTTGTTTGTAGTCGCTCTTATGTGTGGAGAGGATAGCATCATAGCCTTTGGCTACAGCTTGATCGAGATTGTATTTTGCTTCTTCTCATGTACGAGAGATGCCTATCTGATATAGTTTGGGGCTTTAGATAATGTCGTAGTTTGTTCCGGGCGACTAGGTATATAGTTGTACCTCTTCAGCTTCCATCTATAGCAATGCGTCCGCCTTTGACTGTTTGCTGTCCACCTTTACGTTACGACACGCACGCACGGTGGGCAACTGTTTCCTAATTGACCAGAGTAGGAGATATTCTTTTTCATCAATGCTTTTAGCATTCTTTACTCTATCTCGGACATCTCTTAGAGAAAGCTCCATTTTTATGGGCTTAGGAGTGTTTTCCTGCTTAGCTGTAAAGTGAATAGCAATCACGCCATATCAGGATGAGGAATGCGTATTGCACCACGCTCAGTGTTCACCCCATCTATGGTTGTGCACTCGACACGACCAACAGATTCATCTGAGCTTGAGGCATCGAAACTTTATAGTCTTTGTAATCGGTGTCGTGATGCATACTACGTCCATCAGTTCTCCGAAGTTTTGGTATGCACCTCTATACTTGAGCCACCTGTGTCCAAAGTGTCTTTCATTAAACTGTACACGTTCGCGAAGAACGCCACCCATAAACATATAGCTCCTAGTTCGCCATTACCACAGGAAGAGCTTCGGTCATCCATACGGCGACGGGTCTGTTGTGTTGGCAGTTTCATCGCTCGTTGGGGACTCTCAGCGCGAGATCGTCGAGAGCGAACTAGATAGTATGCCTGCTACGAGGTAGACTATCCACGATCATAAGAATAATGGGTTAGTTTGTTTATTATAATGTTATACAAAGATATAAGAATATCTTGAGTAGCTTAAAAGGGAGAGCAAATAGGCTGACACTGAATATACATCCAGTGTCAGCCTGATCTGAGACCAGTGCATAATCACGGCACTCGCCGCGTTATTTTCGGACATCCAGGTCGGTCATTTTACATGAAGTAAACTCCCTGCACCTTCGGTCTCAATGCATGCGATGACGCACATTCTGCAAAGCCCCTCTCAAAGAACAAGTGAAACTTATTCTTTTGGAGACCGTGCAGCGGTCTCATTTTAGGATATAATTGATTGGGAGTATTTGAGTCGTCGTAGCCTGTGATTGCTCACTTGCTTATTGAGTCGGCCCCTCAAGCCCAGAAAAGCGGTTTAACTTTCATAGACAACAGCATTGCGTTCAGTCTTACCCAACGATTAGAATCACAGGATGCTGTTTGCTTACGGTCTTAGAAATTGCATGCCGCGATAAGTCCAACTGGAATAGCTTGATGTTTGCCATCAACATCTGTCCAGTGCCTTTGCTGTCAAAGCTCGATCTCCAGTCCCATCAGCTAAGCAACGTAATTCATAGTTTGTGCTGATGATTTCATGGAACTCCTTGATGTAAGACACTTGTTTTGCCTTTTGAAGAACTTGTTTACACTCTCGCTGAATTAGGTAGCTGTGCAAATTGAATGATGCGATCATTTGTCGCTTGCAGGAGCGTACTGGCTCCCACGAATACCACTTAGGGCAAGGGTAAAGCCTTTTCATGTTTGTTGGCTATGTGATAATTAATACTCACCCCGTAAAACAGAAAGGGGAATTAAAAAGTTTTTATACGACTGTACTCAACTTCCTGTTAGTGTGTCGTACTGTAATGGAAAAATTTATTTGTATGATTTTCATATATAATTGAGCTATTTGTTCGTTGAGAAATTTTAAGATACAGCCCTATTCCTCCTACTCCTTTCCATGATAGAATAGTTCTGAGATGCCATCTTTCCCAATTAGATGTTCGTAATGCACTTACCTGCAAGTATGATAAATTTGTCGTTCTTTAGATTAGATTTAGTTAATGTGAGTTTTTCTAGTACAGTCTTTGCCCACTCTTTTCGTTCGCAGATTTGCAATTCTTCAGCGATTTGTCATAAGTGTCAATTTCATCTTCGGGGCTAGTAAATAATATTTGTCAGACAAGATAAATATCTTGTCATAACCTAATTTTGAGCATACTTCCAAGATTTTCTAAAAAGGGGCTGAGTATACATATCCTTTTGCCTTATCATGTGTATCTTTTTACCCGCAGAGCACTGCGATGAGGATAATTTTTCCATAAGAAACCTTAATATTTAGAATTAACTCAACAAATCGTAGCTATTTTCAATATAGTCTTAGGGAGGAATGGCATTCGAATAAGTATTATTCGGTCATTGGTGTAAGATGTATTATTTATAGTATCTTTGTGGAGATAATAAAAGGTTTAGATAAATAATATAAGACAGTTCTATGCTGAACCCAATTCGCAAGAGCATCTTCCTCCCGATGGCAGAGAAATTGTTATCGAGACAGGAAAGCTTGCTAAAGCAAGCTGATGGTGCAGTACCGTTACAATGGGTAACACAATGCTCCCTAGCCACTGTATGCATGCTAAGGATGTCTAATCCTGGAGTCGACTTTTATGCCTCTCAAGTAGAGTACAAAGAAAAAGTTTAGTGCAATAGGTCGCTTTCCAGGAGGATTTACTCTGCCGTGAGGGTAAGGCTAGCGACTACGAAAATATTGACTTGTCGTCTTGTGGACCAGTGCTTTGCGTCCACTTTTCCCAGACGATTATCATGCAGAGGTCTTTGTAAACGTTATTCTCTTCTCTGGTGATGGTGTAGATATGCCTGATGCACTTGCTGGTCTTTGCCGCTAGTGCAGCTCTAGCAGTGGTGATATTCCTTTTCAATGGTCCTATCTCTAGAAGTGCGTGCTAGCTCGCATTGATGGAGAATTTGTAATCAATCCTACATTCGAACAGCTTGAGGCGTGCCGACATCGATATGATGGTAAGGTGCTTTACGCTGGACAACATCATGATGGTGGAAGGTGAGATGCAAGAGTTCAAGAAGCAGAGATGCTTGAGGCTGTAAGGTGGCTCATGAGGCTATTAAGCTTCAGTGTCAGCTCAGCTAGAGCTTAGCGAAGCTTGTGGCAAGCTAGAAAAGCGTGCTTATTGTCATGAAGAAAATGATGAAGAGCTTCGCGAAGATGTACGTGAACAGTGCTATGCTAAGAGCTTATGCAGTAGCTACTTCAGGAACAGACAAGCATAGCCGTGCAGAAGCTTTCGAGAAGATTTTAGAAGAGTATAAGGCTGACTTTACAGAAGAAGAGCTTTGCTGAAAAGGGAGGCATGATAGAGTCGCTACTACCATGAGTAGAGAGGAAGCTATGCGTCGTGCTATTCTTGATGAAGAGTAAGCGTCTTGATGGTCGTAAGACTACTGAAATTCGTCCTATCTGGATTGAAACAGATTGTCTTGCAGGTCCTCATGGTTCAGCTATCTTTACTCGTGGCGAAACACAGTCTTTAACAACTGTAACACTTGGAACTAAGGATGACGAGAAGCTTGTCGATGATGTATTGAACTACGGCAAGGAGCGTTTCCTTCTACACTATAACTTCCCTCCATTCTCTCACTGGTGATGCTCATGCCCACAGCGTGGTGTGAGTCGTCGTGAAATTGGTCATGGTAACCTCGCTCATCGTGCTCTTAAGCGTGTAATCCCAACGAATTATCCTTATGTACTTCGTGTCATGAGTGATATCCTTGAGTCTAATGGTTCTAGTTCAATGGCTACTGTATGTGCTGGTACACTTGCTCTTCGTGATGCAGGGGTACAGATTACGGCTCCAGTATCAGGTATTGCTATGGGTCTTATCAGCGAAAATAAAGGGTAGAAACTACGCAATTCTGTCAGATATCCTCGGTGATGAAGACCACTTGGGTGATATGGACTTCAAGGTAACAGGTACTGCTCAAAGGGTATTACAGCTACTCAGATGGATATTAAGGTAGATGGTCTATCTTATGAAATCTAGAATGCTCTTGACTCAAGCTCGTGAAGGTCGTCTACATATTCTAGGTGAGATTCTTGAAGCACAGCCTGAGACTCGTCCTGACTTTAAGCCTCAGACTCCACGCATTGAGACTTTGCGTGCAGCTAAGGAACTTTATTGGTGCTATCATCGGTCCTGGTGGTAAGATTGTCCAAAGGTATGCAGGAAAAGAGTGGTGCTAAGATTAGCATTGAGAGGTTGATGGCTTCGGTGTCGTAGAAATCAGCGCAAGTAATAAGGTACGCTATCGACTCTGCTCTAGGAATGATCAAGGGCATCGTTCAGATGCCTGAAGGGGCAGAGGTTTACCAAGGTAAGATTTGAGTCCCTATTATGAGCTTTGGTGCTTTTTCGTTGAGTTCCTACCAAACAAGGATGGTCTTCTTCTTATCAGCGAAATTGATTGAGCGCTTTGAGACAATGGAAGAAACTGGTCTTGCAGAAGGTCAGACTATTGAAAGTTAAGCTTCTGATATTGATGCTAAGACCGGTAAGTTTAAGCTTAGCCGTCAGGCACTTTTGCCTAAAGCCAGAAGGGTTATGTAGAGCCAGAGCGTCGTCCTCTCGTCCTGAAAGAGGGCGAACGCCGTCCTCGTCCAGAGAGAGGCGAACGTCGTGAACATAGAGCACGATGGTGCCATAACGAGAGAACCTGTTCTCAGGATTAATCTTCTGAGTTTAAATAAATAAGTTGAGCTGTTGCAAGCTTTTTAATCTTGCGACAGCCCAATTGTTGAGGATGTGAGTGGTCTTAATAGGAGATAGAAATCAAATTTTTCTGTACCTTTGTTCGTTTATTAGAAGTAAGTACAAAGAAATAAGCTTAGGATAACAGCATAACTAAATGTTCTGACCAGAATCAGAGATAAGTCACAATCAGTCTACCCCTCATTATAATAGCTCACGAGTTGTTATCGGCATGTGTTATTCCTTGGCGTGCCCGTCGGCAGGCTGAGGAGCGTGGTAGTCTACAAACTAAGAAATTAGTCGATACGCTCAAGCAGACAGACAGCATTGCCTCTGCAGGTATTCAAGATACTACTCAAAGCTTGAGCCTACATCTCCAACTATTCCCAAAAAGATACGTAGCTGACACTACTCGTCCGGGCAGATAGCCTTGTGGAAAGGTAAAGAAACTATCGCTTCAGCTGACACTGTAAAGAAGGGATTCAGTCGAAAGTAGAGGAACCACGTGCGGCTGTTGATATTTATAGAGTACAAGGCTAAAGACTCTGTAGTTATGTCGGAACCAATATGGTTTTATGTTTGGTCTAGCACTGTCGACTATAAGGATAAGGGACTAGAGGGTGAGTATATGCGCATGAATATAGATAGTAATCTTGTTTATGCTCATTATACCTTAGATAGCTGGGTAATCCTGAGCACCTAAGTTCAAAGACGGCGACCAAAGCCATGAAGCCAAGACCATGAACGTTACTTTTAAGACGGGGCTGAGGGCTGTACAGTTGTTGTAACTCAGCAGGAGAAAGGTTATGTTGTGGCCGAGCGATAACAGAAGAGTGGTGATAACTGCATGTATATGGGAGGAGGTCGCTACTCTACGTGCCAGCAATCACGAACATCCGCACTTTTGCAACTTACCCGTGCGAAGGTGCGAACAGGGTAAGAATATCATGCAGTCCCAGTTATCTTGTGATAGCAGGTGTGCCTTTGCCGATTGGTTTGCCTTTTGGATTTTTCCCTTTTTAGTAGCTCTTATGGTTCGGGTATCACGATGCCTAGTTATGGTGAAGAAACCAGCCGAGGCCTTTATTTGCGTGAGGGTGGATGTTACTTTTGCGATTAATGACTATGCAGACTTTCAGCCGTTACGGGTGATTGGTATAGCCGTCTTGGGGCTTAATGCACGTAGTAATTACCGCAAGCGTTACTGCTATAATGGCGACGAGGTGCGAGTTATATCGTGACGGTTACAGGGATAAGGATGTAGCGGGTACTCTATAGTAAGAGTACTGACTCCGTATTAGTTGGAATCACAGCCAAGATGCTAAAGGCTAATCCTAATCGAGACTTCTCTCGGCAAGTGTAAACTATTCAACAAGTAGCTATAACCATAAATTCGCCTCAATACTCTTTATAATCCGGGGCAAGCTTCCTCAGAATACAAAGAAGTTCGTCTATTAGTTATACTCGAACCTTTGGTAGTTCGCCATTCTCTCTGTCTGCATCTCTTGATGCGATACAGACATCAAAGCAATCAGATGGTATCGCCTCAACTCGCCTAACTTGGTCTGTAAATATGAGCCGTATCTACCCTTTTAAGCGTAAGAATAGGGTGGGTAGTGAACGCTGGTATGAGAAGATTAGTGTGAGTTATTCGGGGCAGCTACGCAATAGTATTTCTACGCACGAGGACTCAATCTTTTAAAGAAGTCTTTGGTTAGAGATTGGCAGAATGGAGTTAGCCATAGTATCCCTATTTCAGCATCTTACAAGCTCTTAGATTATATTGACCTTACTCTGAGTGCAAGCTATAATGAGCGTTGGTACACTCTGCATACGGAGAAGCGTTATGACGCACTACTAATCAGGTTGTAGATGAGCGTAGTATGCTTTAATAGAGCCTATGATTTTAGAGTACATCGGCTAGTATGTCAACTACTGCTTATGGCTTTTTAAGCCTTGGAAGCTATTTGGCAATAAGGTTCAGATGATACGTCATCGTATGACGCCTTCTATTGGTGTTAGTTATCGCCCAGACTTTGGTGAGGATATGTGGGGCTATTACCGAGACTTGAATTATACGACGGCAGACGGTAAGAGGTGTATACGCGCTACAATGTCTACGAAGGGCAAATCTTTGGTGCGCCTTCTATGGGTAAGAGTGCTTCTATTAACTTTAGTTTAGATAATAACATTGAAGCCAAAGTTCGCTCAATTCGATGCTAAGGATAGTACAGAAGTTTATAAGAAGGTTAGTATCATCGATAACTTTGCACTTTCATCCAGCTACAACCTCGCGGCCGACTCATTCAAACTCTCAGACATAAGTGCGCGTATTGCTCTTGAGGTTACTAGGGTATTACCATAAAATCTAAGTGGTTCGTTTGACCCTTATGTGACGCAAGCTGTACGAGGTAGTGATGGTAATCTGTATGCCCGTGCGTATGGATAAACTGCGTGTCCTTAATGGTCAAGGCTTCGGTAGTCTACGAGGAACAGGAAACATCTTTTAGCTATACTCTGAATAATGATACCTTCAAGAAAACTGCTGTAACCTCTCTTTTAGCGGAAAGAAAGATAAGGAAGAGGGGCGATGAGAAGAAGGCAGAAGCTAGTAACAACAAACCTACTGAAAGAAGGTTCTCTGGTGACGCCAAGCTGGCGAGCACAGCAATCGAATGCTTCGCTTTATGGGCGAGCGATGGGATACAGTATGATGGCGATGGCTATGTCATCAACCCTGTGCATTTTGAGCGTATCTTTCAGTTATGGGGTGAACTTGAATAGAGCGAATTTTAACCTGAGATAAGAATGGAGTTTGACTATCGTCTGAATCATTCGCTTATGGTTAATGGCCCGGTACAGCCGACAAAGAACTGGAACTTTAACTTTAGCACGAAAGTTATGATTTCAAGCCAATAGAATAGCTAATATGACTATTGGTATTACTCGAAGACCTGCATTGCTGGAGCTTTTACGGCTAGTGCTATTCCATTCGGTCCATATAAGAGTTATAATTTTACAGTAGGCGTTAGAGTAGCCTACTTAGAGATATTAAATACGACAAACATAGCTACTCTGTGCCAGATTCGTGAGTATTAGAGATATTTAATTATGAATACGTTTTATTGATTGATACAGCCACACCAGCGGTCGCTGTAGCCCTCGCTTGTGAGAAGAAGTCTTATTCTCAGCCGTCGAAGTTGCTCCGAAGGAGGAGCTTCTGCTCGTGCTGAGGTCCTTGCTGAGCAGCTGTCAAGATACTACGTGAGAAGGGTCTTGTTGGATACTGTTGGTATCGGTGCTGGTCCCAGTAGTTATACAGGGGCGCGTATAGGTTCTTCTGTAGTAAGGGCTTGTGTCATGGCTTCAATGTGCCATTGATAGCTGTGTCTGCTTTGGCTTTGATGGCTGAGGGGTATAGGCAATCACTTCTAGTAGCCTTGTAAATGAAAGTTTGCGCCTTTGTGCCTATGATTGATGCTCGCCATGAAGTGTACACAGCGACATATAATCCAAGATGGGCAAGCTCTAGCTCAAAGAGCAACCTTATATTCTAGATTCTGAGCATCTTTTTGCTACAGATAGAAGGAACTATCTTACCATTTCTTTTAGGTGATGGAGCCAGAAAATGTGTAGACCTATGGGCTACGTGTGAATTACAATGGCTGGTGATTTTTGTTCCGAAGCTCGTTATATGTTGCCCACTTGTCCAGCCGCTTGTATGAAGATAAGGTATTTGTGGATACTGCATACTGGACACCTAACTATCTCAAAGAATACGTTGCGACGATAGCTCGTAACTAAAGTGCTCGGCTAGGCTAAAATGCACGATAGCGAATACATATTAGATACCAATAATCTAGAGCAACAAACGCTACAGAACTTATACACAGGTACATCGGACTGCACCTTCCTGACAGGTAAAGCTGGCTACAGGTAAATCTACTCTGATAGCGCTATATCCATGAGCATAGCACACGCATGTCCTTCTAGCCTCTACGGGCATTGCGGCTCTCAATATCGGAGGCAAACAATACATTCATTCTTCAAAGCTACGCTGCGTCCTCTCCTCCAGAAGACCCCCGATTTACAACGGATAAAATCTTTAAAGTCTTTTCGCTATGGTAGCGAGCATCGTAAAGCTCATCCGCTCATTAGAGATGATTATCATAGATGAAATATCTATGGGTACGTGCGGATGTTATCGATGCGATAGATAAAAATCTAAGAGCTTATACGGCTCGTCCCTATCAGCCTTTTGGTGGTATTCAGATGCTGTTTGTTGAGCGACTCTATCAGTTGGAGCCAGTTGTCCGTGCGGAGGATAGGCAAATTCTTGATGTTTATTACCGCTCTCATTATCTTTTTCGTTTGCTCTGGGAGTTTTAATTCCGCAGAGTATGATAGATGTTATCTGCTTGGGTATTGAGCTACGTAATGTTTACAGGCGAAGAAGTCAGGTTCGTGAGAAATTCTAGACCGTGTGCGTGCTGGTCAAATGACTCAGTCATGATTTAGAATTATTTAATAATCAGGTTTGTTCCCAATTACCAACCCGAGAAAGAGAACGTAATGTCACACTAGCGTCTCGTCGATGAGAGTCGCCGCTATCAATAGAAGAGCTTTGCGACAGATAGAGGACGTACCTATCGAATTGTGAGCTCGTAGATGGCGACTTCCCAAGGCAAACCTGCCAACTGAGGAGAACTCATTCTCAAAAGAGGGTGCTCAGGTTATGTTGCTGCACGAATGATAGAGATAAGCGATGAGTAACGGAACGATTGCCGTTATAGAACATATTGACCTAGAAGAAAATCACAATACGTCTAGAAGACGGTAGTCTTCATGCTGTGAGGCGCAATGTTTGGGGAGAATAATGATATACATACGATATAGAGGAAGACGGTGAGATTATTACCGAAACCCTAGGTATGTTTACGCAGTATCCTCTTCGCCTAGCGGGGCAATCACTATCCACAAGAGTCAGGGGGCTGACGTTCGAACGAGTCGTTATTGATTTTACGGATAGAATTTTTGCAAGTGGGCAAACCTATGTAAACTCAGCCGCTGTCGTAGTCTAGAGGGTATGACGCTGAGAGCTATTCATATGAGAGATATATAGCACGTCAGAGATAGCGCGCTATTATGAACAGATGAATAATGCTGGGTTTAGCTGGGTGATGCTTGCTAGGGCATTAATCAGCATTATTTACAGGCTAATACCGAGTGGAAGCAAGGGCGGTACTCAGATGCTATTGTATCTTTTCATTACGGCTATGCAGAGAATAATCAGCTTAGTAATCCACTTTATGCAAGGTTGCTCTGCCAGAGGCTCAGGCGAGTAGAGCAAATGGCTCAAGAGCTAAGGACTTTGCGCCGAGAGCTAGAAGATGGGCGTAAACGTCTTCGTGCATTGTCGGAGGAGCATGTGCAGATGGGCAATGAATGTTTGATAGAGCACACGACCCAGAGGCGACCTTACGCTCGCTATGCTAAGAAGCTATCGATTATGATATACGTTCGCTTGAAGCTCGTTTAGGGCAGGCCCGTGCCTATCGCATGCAGAAGGATAGAAACAAACAGTTATCAGCCCTCCGTGAAGCAGAAGCACTATCACCTCTGCATGCCACTGTTTTATACGAGCTAGGTAAATACTATTCCAGCTACGCTATGTAGTGAGGAGGCCATAGAACCACTAGCTCGTCTGATTGCACAAGATGCGGCTCTATATCCCTGCAATAGAACTTATTATTAAGAGCTACGAACGTCTTGGAGATGAAGAGCGAGCTGGAGCAATTTGAACGACTACTCATACAAAGCTAAGCGAGAAATGCAGGTAAATAAGGTCATATTAGAAGGGATTGTAGAGTCGAACCCTAATGTTCGCTATTTCGGTTATAATCATGTGCGTGCTGATTTTATCTTGCGAACGAAAAACCTTTCTCCTCAGAGGGAGGGCGATGAACCAAAAGAGCAAGAGCTTCGTCATGTGATTACAGCTTGGGGAGATATAGCCCAACTAATAGAGGAATCTGTACAAGAAGGTCAAACGCTGACATGTGGAAGGTCGCCTTTACTTATGATAAGAATACCAATAGGCAAGGCGAGTGCGTGTATTCCCTGTGGTTGATGCCAGCAGATAACTATCTTAAGCAAGCCTTCGCGTTTTGAGAATACTACCTCTATCGCCCAGATACCCCCAAAGAACTAGATTGGTCTCAATTTGCACCTTCTGAAGATGAAGATCCAATGATGTGGTCCCAAATTGACAATTATTCTTCCTATATTGTTATTGTCGCTTAGGATAATTCTTCCGAACTTTGCACTTGATAAAATGTAGAATTGTTAAACGTATAATTACAATATTATGAATAAGTTATTTTGTCAGTTTCCTAGACTGATGCAGCAAACCTGCAAAAACTTAGGTTATAAAGCTTATCCGCGTTGCTATCTTAATTATCTTCGTTTGGATTAGTGGTCTCAAATTTTGCCAATTATGAGGCAAATGGTATTGTTAAGTTTTGTTGCTAATAGCCCATTCATGAGCTTTATGCTTAAGAATGCTAACAATGAAGTTACTTCTCCTGAAGGAAAAAGTTGTTAGGAGTATAAGTTGAATGATAGTAAAGGAAGGTGCTTATGACCTGCTAAGAGTGCATGGCACGTGAGAACCCACTTATACATTCTCACACGGTCTTGGTCTTTTGATTTGTGCTATCGGTATCTTGGTATTCCTCGGTATGTTCAATCCATATCTTGGTCTTGCTGGTGAAGTGCTTTGCATCATCATGACATTTGAACACTTTCATTCTTGTGTAACTACTCCAGAGGCTTGGGTGCACGCTTCGCCAGAAGCTCTTGCCGCAGGTGAGTATGCTAATGGCTTTCCCTTATCTAACGAGGTGCTGGTCGCTTGGTTATTAAGGACGTGGCTATCCTCGCTGGTGCTGTAGTTCTTCTCAGCCAAAGTGCTAAGGCTATTCTTGCTCGTCTAGGCAAGTAAAATAAAAAGTTGCATATGGTTTTATAGAAATTAGAGACCTATTGCTGTATTAACAGCAATAGGTCTCTAATCTTTTTGAGAGCTTACTATTTGGGTTGCCCTGTAAATTCCACCGAAAAAGTGATATTCTTGTTTTTAATTGCTACCTTTGCCATGTCAGTTTTTGCTTAATTATTATGTTTGCAGCTCCGAGATAGGTGAAATTTCTGACATATCATTCAGTACTTGAGAACTTTGTTTCTCAGACACTTGAGTTCTCACAAGAATTTGTCTCATGGAATTAAGGTTAGATATAAAACTACTACCGCTACGACCTAATTCATATTAATCTAAAAACTCAAATAAGTAAAATAGAAAAACAGTATTGGAGCTTCATCGCCAGCTCATGGTGCTTTCCGCACATGCCCAAGACCTGAAAATAAAGAAAGGGAGGTATTCTGACGGAACACCAGTAGCACTTGCAAAAGAAGAGAAAAGCTGCGACTATCTCACGCCTGATGGGAGAAAGGTGTTCACATTCTTCATTACGAACAGGACAAAACAAGGCGTCAGCACACCAGAAGACTGGCTCAGTTCACATCACCTGAAGGCGCAGTCTTTGAACTGCAAAACCGAAAGACAGGCTTGTACTGTCCAGCACGAAATACTTTGTTTACAAACTGTTAGACAGCAAACCTCAGCTCATCGCAGTGAACGGTATCAGGAAAATCTACCATTGACGACCTCTTCGAGCAGGGCTCGCGTCCTTTCTCTGCAAAAATGGGACAGCATCTATACCATATTCAAAAGATGGAGAAAACCGATGAGGACTTTACCGCACAGCATCCCTTCTCCATCAACGACAATGGCGACATTATCATCAACACAGAGATGGTGGGGAAAGGTTCTTGTCAATGAACCTTCATTAGGCAAAAAGAAACTATTATGTCAAGGACCGTGTGGGCAACCAGGTAGCTGAGATTAAGCTCGAATCTTGGAATAGTAGCGAGAATTTCAGCAACATAACAACTCTGTGATGACAGGAAACTTCCCTTCCTGCAATACAAGACTGCATCCAAACTCTCCGAGGACGAGATGGTGCATCGTATGGTATCAAAACCGCTTGCAAACGGCTATGCACTGGGAGATATGACGGAGAATATCAAGCTGCGACTGGCAAAACAAGGCAAAAAGCAGATGAGCAAAAGGCTGCCGATGAGGAACGACAGCTGGTGCAGAGGCCAGGGATAGCTTCCGTGAACATCTATAATGTGCCCGGCAAGGTGGTGACTTGCTGACGGCACGACACACGAAGGCAACATCACTATCGTATATGAGATCTATTGAAAAGAAGATGGGTAGAGGAACCAGTGGAATCCTCGACCTTGACGCACCGGCAATGGGATCAGCCGTAACACTGACGCGCAACGGTGCGAATGGCAAGACCGAACAGAAGTTCAAGGCTGCGAACAACGTAATCGTCTATGCGGGTGGCAAGACCTATATCGGTACAAAGGGCTCAAAAGACGGTGTGTTAAGAAACGCCGGCGGCAGTGGTTCTATTAATATCGGAACACGCCACCCACAGTTCTTCGAGGTACTCTTTACCGACGGAAAGAGCAATTACATCCTGGAACATCCATTAGATAAAGGTGAACTTTATCTGAAGCTGAAGGACAGAAAGGATGCTATCTATCTTGGCGACAAAGCATTATTAGGTGCACGAAGCGAGAAGACAAGAATTAAAGCTGACTGCGGAATATCTGAATAAGTCGAGCATGGATGCGCCAAGTACTGACACCCGCACAAAGAAGGACTCAGCAACTCATCGTAGATTATACTGAAAAATAAAGGAGGACTTCCCTCTCTTAGGGAGAAGTCCTGTTTTTCCTTATTCCAATCCTTACAGGTGCTGAGTTCTTCTCAGCCAAAAGTGCACAAGGCTATTCTTGTTCGTCAAGGCAAGTAAAATAAAAAGTTGCATATAGTTTTATTGAAATGAGAGACCTATTGCTGTTAATACAGCAATAGGTCTCTAATTTCTGTGAGGCTTACTACTTGGGTAGGGGCAAGCATATATCAAAATTTCGTTGCATTAGCAGTGCCGTAGGCACGACACTCCTACAAAGCCCAGGGTGGAATGAGGGCAAAGCCCGATATGAAACCCTGGGTGGCTATGGGACACAAAATTAAGAGCTCCGTGAGGAACAGCACAGGCTAACGCAAGTATCGGAATTTATCCGTTCGGTTGTGCCGCCCCTTTGAGGCTCGATAAATGTGTTCAATCGACTAACCCAGGGCTTGCGCCCTGGGCTATGCAGGAGTATCGCCCTTCCAGGGCTCCTCTACGTTTTCCAAATCAATATATTTTATTATTTTGATGCGCTTGCCCTGCTTACTGGGTGGGTGGTGGGAGCCTGCAAGGTAGGCATTATAGTATCTGATGTCTCCCGTTACCTCCGCCCAATCCACTGCGGTAGCTCAATCTCTTCTTGCTCATCTGAGGTTCCACCTCTGCAATAATTAGACCTTCGTGTTTATCGTGAAAAACATCAACTTCCCAAATACGCCCTGAGTACGGAATGATGTAACGCTCCTTTCGTAGAGGAGGGTGGAGCAAAGGTTCATCATCTCTTCAGCTTCGTGGCGAGGATAGGGTATTCCCATTCATCACGAGTTAATCACATCTGCCGTAGACTTACCTTTAATGGTTATGAATGCTTCATCGTCTTTAATACGTATGCGCACTGTCGGTTGGTTCTGTTTTTAGATAACCTTGCTCAATATGATGTACTCGTATTGCTGCTTGCTTGGAAGTCTTCGTTAAGGACTAAAACTTACGTTCGATTTCTTTTTGCCATACTAATGAAATGCTTGAGTCTCTGCAAAGATAAAAACTATAAGTGCCTTTCCTAAACTCAAAACCTCGGCGAAGTCTGTACAAACTTCAGCTGAAGTTTGTACGCAGACTACACGTGTAGTTTGTACAGACTACAGCTGAAGTCTCCAGAAAGTACTACGTACTTACTGATTTGAGTGTAGCGTACTTACTGAAATAAGTACACGCACTTACAAAAGTGTTTACGTGTACTTACTGAAACGAGTACTACGTACTTACAGATGTTATCCCCTTGAATATGATTTTATCCTTGTTTTTGCCCTTAAGGGGGATGTGCAATAGCCCTTTTTGAATCGGAGAGCTTTTTATATGTATTTATTTTGTATCTTTGTCGCCAGTTATCGGAGTCTTCCAATACAGACAGTGAAGTAATTCTGTGTCGTGTGATGGGAAAATTAGCGAGACTAATTTTGAGTAACACTTTAATTTATAACAGAAAATGAAGTCATTTAAGCTAGAAGGACATCTTCGCTAGAGACCTTGGTAAGAAGTCAGCAAAAGGCACTACGTGGTGGTGCTGAAATCCCTGCAGTGCTTTTATGGTGGTGCAGATGTTAAGCACATTGTAGTATCTCAAGAAGGTGTGCGTAACCTAATTTATAGCCCAGAGATTTTTGTTGTTGAGCTAAACATCGACGGACAAGAAGTGAAGGCTATACTTAAGGATATCCAGTTCCACCCAGTAACAGATGCTATTCTTCACCTTGATTTCCTTCAAGTAGACGAGCAGAAGCCAGTAGTTGTAGAAGTACCAGTAGTGCTTCAAGGTCACGCAGAAGGTGTGTCGTGCTGAGGGGTAAGCTTGCTCTTGAAATGCGTAAGCTTTAAAGGTTAGGCTATTTACACAGAAATTCCAGAGAAGCTCTTTATCGATGTTACTAACCTTGGTCTAGGTAAGACTATCCAAGTTGGTGCACTTAGCTTCGAAGGTCTAGAAGTTATCAATGCTAAGAACGCTGTAGTATGTGCTGTTAAGCTCACACGTGCTGCTCAGTGGTGCTCTCGCTAAGGGTAAGTAATTATCGCTTGAGAGGCTAAATTTCTTAGTTTCGTATAACTCACAAATGCTCCATTAGAGAGTGTTTGTGGAGTTTTTCTTTACTCTTGGTCTGAATATCTGTGTGCTATCTGCTAGGGAATGAGTATCTTTGCAACTCAGAATAATAGAAGACAGATGCAAAATATCAGAAACATTGCCATTATTGCCCACGTAGACCATGGTCAAGACTACTCTTTGTGGACAAAAATGTTGCTAGCAGGTAGCTCTTTCGCGATGATAAAGGCTGCCGCTGTAGATACCTACCTAGATAATAATGATTTAGAGAGAAAAGAGGTATCACAATCCTATCTAAGAATGTCAGCATTCGCTATAAAAGACGTCAAGATAAATATTATTGATACTCCTGGTCACGCCGATTTCGGTGGGAAGTAGAGCGTGTATTAAATCTAGCTGATGGATGCTTGCTCCTTGTTGATGCTTTTGAAGGTCCTATGCCACAGACGCGTTTTGTGTTGCAGAAAGCTATTGAAATGGGATTAAAGCCTATTGTGGTTATCAATAAGGTAGATAAGCTCTAACTGCCGTCCTTCAGAGGTGGAAGATATGGTCTTTGACCTGATGTTTAGCCTAGGGGCTAGTGAAGAACAGCTTAACTTTAAGACGATTTATGGCTCAGCTAAACAAGGTTGGATGAGTCTTGACTATAAAGGAGCCAACTTCTGATATTACAACGCTACTAGATACTATTCTAGAAGAAATTCCAGCACCCGAACAGATTGACGGACCTTCACAGATGCTCATTACATCACTAGATTTCTCTAGTTATGTAGGGACGTATCGTCAGTGGGGCGTGTGCATCGTGGTACTTTTCAAGGAAGGGCAAGATGTAGTCTTGTGTAAGCATGATGGAGCACAAACTAAGATGCGCATCAAGGAAGTAAATATCTTTGAGGGTCTAGGGTCGTACGAAGGTTGAGAGCGTAAGCTCTGGCGATATCTGTGCCTTGATTGGTATTGAAGGCTTTGAAATCAGGAAACTGCTTGCCGATGTGTCTACTCCAGAAGCGTTGCCAACGATTGCTGTCGATGAGCCAACGATGAGCATGCTCTTCACGATTAACAACTCTCCATTCTTTGGTAAGGAAGGTAAGTTTGTTACGAGTCGTCATATACACGACCGTCTCACAGAAGGAACTTGACCGGGCAATCTAGCTCTTCGCGTGGAAGCTGGTGCTACTGCTGATAGCTGGCTTTGTTTATGGGCGTGGTGTACTTCACTTGTCTGTCCTTATCGAGACTATGCGTCGTGAGGCTGACGAGACTCAAGTAGGACAGCCTCAGGTAATTATCCGCGAAATTGATGGTGTTAAGTGTGAGCCCGTAGGCAGACTTTATGGTCAATCTCCCAGAGGAGAGTGCAAGTAAGATTATTGACATGGTAACGCGTCGTAAGGGCGAAATGACCATGATGGAAACGAAAGGGCGACCGTACTTTCCTTGAGTTTACAATCCTTCTCGTGGTATTATTGGGCTTAATAACTCTGTTCTACGGCGTCTGCCGGTGAAGCTGTTATGGCACACTCGTTTCCTTGAATATCAGCCATGGAAGGAGATATTGATAGACGCAATAACGGTGAGTATAATTGCCCTAGAAACGGATACTGCTTATGCTTATGCACTCAATAACTTGCAGAGTCGAGGTCGCTTCTTTATCTCTCCCAGGAGAAGAAGTGTACGCAGGTCAGGTTGATTGAGAGCATAGTAAAGGAAGGTGATTTGGGCGTTAATGTATGTAGAGTAAGAAACTTACTAATATGCGTGCCTCTGGTAGTGACGATAAGGTCGCTCTTGCGCCTCCCGTAATATTCAGTCTAGAAGATGCTCTTGAGTATATTAAGCCAGATGAATATGTGGAAATTACTCCAGAAAAGTCAGCGCATGCGTAAAATCATTCTAGACGAGACAGAGCGCAAGCGTCAGAGCGAGATAGTTCTTTTTGTTTATAATAGCTACAGTCCGCTACTAAGTTCAAAGAATGCAGTAGCGGACTTGTTACATCATAGCCATTTTCTACCTAATAGTATATAATGTATAGACACACGGCAAATAAAAATACCTAATATTAGGTATGTTTTAGTACAAAGGGATTAACTATACCTTTGCCGTGTACATCAATTCTATAACATTCAATAAACGTTTATGAAGAAGATTGGAATATTCTATGGTTCTTCTACAGGAACCACTTCAGAATTAGCTCAGAAGATTGCTAAGGCTGTTGGTGCAGAAGCTAATTGCTTCGATGTCGCAAAATGCAAGTGCAGAAGATGCGAGCATCTTTCGATGTACTCCTACTCAGTAGCTCTACTTGGGGTATTGGTGATTTGCAAGATGATTGGGAAAGCTTCCTCCTGAGCTTGCTTCTCAAAAATCTTAGCGGTAAGGCTGTAGCACTCTTTGGTTGCGGTGACTCAGATAGCTATCCAGACTCTTTCTGCGAAGCTCTTGCTAAGATTAAGGAAGGTCTTGCTGGTACAGGTTGTAAGTTTGTTGGTGCTTATGCTCCAGAAGAATATACTTATGATGCTACTGCTAGTGAAGAAGATGGTAAGCTTATCGGTCTATGCGTAGATGATGTTAATCAATCAGATTTGACTGACGCTCGCTTGGCTACTTGGCTAGAGGCTTTTTGCTGGCGAACGATAGTACCAGCAGAACCGTAAATAAGTAGATAGATAAGGGCTACAACTCTCCGAGGTTGTAGCCCTTATTCGCGTCATTAAAAAGCCTTAGTTGAGACCTTTTCAGAATGCGGTAATCGCAAGGCGTTGAGACTGAAAGGTGACGGGGTTTACTTATGTAAATGACCAGAGCCTGAATGTCGAAAAACAACACAGCAGTGCCGTATTATGGAGATGGTTTTCTAGTTGTAGAGCTTTTTCTCTGAGCTCTAGAACGATTGGGTCACTGATGTAATCATCGTAATCCATAATCTTATCAATGATACCCTTAGGCGTTAGCTCAATGATACGAGTAGCTACTGTCTGAATGAACTCGTGGTCATGGCTAGTAAAGAGGACATTACCCTTATATGTCTTGAGCGTATTGTTGAATGCTTGGATACTTTCAAGGTCAAGGTGGTTCGTTGGGCTATCCAGCACGAGTGTATTAGCGTTCTTCATCATCATACGGCTAATCATACAGCGCATTTTTCACCCCCACTAAGCACGCTTGCACTCTTAAGGATATCTTCGCAGAGAAGAGCATACGTCCAGGAAACCCTTTTAGGTAAACTTCATTAGTATCTGCTGCAAACTGAGAGAGCCATTCTACTAGGTTCATATCAGTATTAAAGAACTCAGTGTTATCTAGAGGTAGATAAGCCTCAGTGATAGTTTGTCCCCATTCGTATGTTCCTTCGTCAGCTTTTTGTTCTCCATTGATAATTTGGAATAGAGCTGTCATAGCACGAGGGTCGCGACCGATGAAAACAATCTTATCGTCTTTTCTACATTGAAATTAACGTCCTTGAATAGCAATGTGCCATCATCGGCATGAGCTGTGAGACCCTTAACTTCAAGGATTTTATTTCCTGGTTCACGGTCAGGAGAAGATAATACCTGGGTAGCGTCGGCTACTAGCCTTAATCTCTTCGACATTGAGCTTCTCAAGCATCTTCTTACGGCTTGTCGTTTGCTTACTCTTAGCCACATTCGCAGAGAAACGGCGGATAAACTCTTCAAGTTCTTTACGCTTTTCTTCTGCTTTCTTATTTTGTTGCTGTTGCTGACGAAGAGCTAGCTAGCTGCTTTCATGCCAGAAGCTATGAGTTACCTGCAAACTGCTGTACGCGACCGAAGTCAATATCTACAGTGTGTGTACAAACTGAGTCTAGGAAGTGACGGTCGTGACTAACGACAAGAACTGTTTGTTCGCATTCGCTGAGATAGTGCTCAAGCCAAGCTACAGTTTCAAGGTCAAGGTCGTTGGTAGGCTCGTCAAGAAGGAGGTTATCAGGCTTACCGTAAAAGAGCGCGAGCAAGAAGAACACGCACTTTCTCCTTACCACTCAATTCGCTCATGAGTTTATAGTGAAGGTCTTCCTTGATGCCAAGACCACTGGCGAGCATAGCTGCATCGCTCTCAGCATTCCATCCTTCCATTTCTGCAAACTTATCCTCAAGTTCGGCTACTCTATTACCATCTTCATCATTGAAGTCAGGCTTAGCGTAAAAAGCATTCTTCTCTTCCATGATAGCCCAAAGGATGCTGTGACCCATAAGAACAGTATCCCATAACTGTAGTACTGGTCAAAAGCAAAGTGGTCCTGACTAAGTACTGAAAGTCGTTCGCCTGGACCTAGGCTGATGCTACCCTTAGTTGGGTCAATGACGCCACTGATAGCTCTTAGAAGTGTAGATTTACCTGCACCATTAGCCCCAATAATACCGTAGCAGTTGCCTGGGGGTAAATTTAAGATTTACGTCTTGGAATAGTACTCGTTTACCGAATTGGATGGCGAGATCTGTAACTGTTATCATTTATGAATTTAATATTATCGTGTTTTAGTTTGCAAAAGATACTCATTTTATGAGACGATATGTGTCATAGCGAGCGTGTGGTAGTCCAAAAACTCTAGTTTGCCTCATTATAGAAACCGCTCAACGGTCTCCTAAAAGAACAAGTAAAATGTGTCCCTTTTGTTGGGCTTTGCAGAATGCGGTAATCATCAAGGCATTGAGATTGAGGGCGCAGGGGTTTACTCATGTAAATGACCAAGCCTGAATATCGAAAATAACGCCGCAGTGCCGTATTATACAATAACCTCGATATAGAGTTTCGGTAGTATTATCCTGCAACGGTGCAGAAATGATTTTTTTGAGATTCACGTGCAGTGGTCGCAATGTTCGCAGGGTAATCACCGTAGTCCTTAGTACTTATGAGGAGCGTGTATCGTTAGCGTGATGCGATGAGGGTGGGGAAGCCAAGTATGCTTAGGGTAAGATGTCATAAGCTCCATCAATAGTAATAGGGGAGCAATGGTACATTGAGCTCGTGTGCCATAACGAAGGCTCCTCTTTTTGAACTTAGAGACTTTGCCGTTCTCTGTTCGGCTTCCTTCAGGGAAAGATAAATATCGAATGCCCACTCTCAAGAGTTTTCTTTGCCCTGCTCCATAGTGCTGGCAATAGAAGAAACCTTGCTATCATCAACAAAAAATAAAGCTTTAGCCGCTTCACAAGCTTTCCCGATAAAAAGGCATGTGGCGCAAAGACTCTTTTAAAGCACCCATTTGAATGGTAACTGAACATGTCCGTACAGCACAAAGATGTCAAACATACTTTGGTGATTGGCAATAGACTACGTAAGTTTCACCTTTCTTAGGGTAGGTGTTCGGCGCCCGATAATTTTGACAGGGAGACCAGTGTAAGCACAGGCTAAGACGTGACCACACAAATCCAGCCAACGAGATGCCCAATCACCAAAACCAAGATAACAAGCTATGATAATAGTCGTGTAGTTATGACGAGGCTAATAAGAATAGGGCAAACCTATTGGGAAATAATATAGGTAATAAAGTAGGCGACGCATAATAGTAAGGTTGAGATTATTTGTTTAATAGATACTCTGTTAGTTTAGCTATTGCTCTTGCATCGATGGCTGATTTTGATTCTTGATAGTATCTCCTAGTTCGGCAAAAAACTTTTGTCGTAGCCCTCTGGCATGAAAGATAGGGTCATAGCCAAAGCCCGAAGAGCCTGAGCGTTCTTGCAGAATAGTTCCATCTATTTTACCCTCGAAATAGGTGCTCACCTGTTTCGTCAATGAGGGGCTACGATAGTGCGGAAAGAGGCGCGTCGAGGAGCGGGTTCTTCTTGAAGTGCATTAAGGAGCTTATTGATATTATCTTCAAAGCTGCAAATGTTCGCCAGCATAGCGAGCTGAATATACACCGAGCACCGCCAAGAGCTTCCACCTCTAGACCTGTATCATCTGGAGAAGCAGTAGAGCCCATACTTATTATATATGTGTCTAGCTTGATAAGTGCATTGCCTTCGAGCGTGTCGGCGAGTCTCAGGTATATCGTCGTGGCAATCTATATCAGACAGACTGACTACTTCAACTGAATCCTTAAGAATAGCACGTATCTCAGCGAGTTTGTGCTTGTTGTTAGTGGCAAAAACTAGTTTTTTCATTACTTTTTGCTTGCGTTGTTGTACTTGAAGTTTGATTATAGCCCCGTGTTATTACAACTTAGGGTAGCACAAAAATAAAGATATTCTATGAATATAGACGATATACGAGAGTACTATCTAACCTTCCCTACGTTACAGAGTGTTTTCCCTTTTGGTGATGATATCTTAGTCTTCAAGGTCGGGAGTAAAATGTTTGGTCTTTCAGTTTTTGGAATGTGATGAGCCCTTTGTTCAGCTCAAGTGCAATCCCGATAGAGCCATTGATTTAAGAGAACATTACGAGGGCGTAGAGCCTGCATGGCACATGAATAAAGTCCATTGGAATAAGGATATATCTAAATAGAGATTTAAGGCAAGAGCAAGTGCGAGAATTGGTAGCCCATTCATACGAACTTGTGTGGTCTAAATTAAGCAAGGCTGAGAAGCAATCTCTTCAAGAGACCATTAGAACATGATTGATAAGTATAGTATCCTTACACTAGAGGAAGCCGAAAGTACCAATGATACATTGATGCAACTTGCGAGAGCTGATGCTGAATTACCCCAATTATTTACAGTTATTGCACAAAATCAGACCGCAGGTAAAGGGCAGAGAGGGAATAGTTGGTTTGTGAGTCCTCATAAGAACTTAACGTATAGTGTCTTCATTAAGTCCGAAACACTATCGCCTAAAAATCAGTATGCCGTAAGTGAGCTAGTTGCTGTGAGTACGCTTGAGGCTCTGCGTCAATCGTTTACCCCAAGAGCAAGCTGAATGCCTACAGATTAAATGGCCTAATGATATTTACTATGATGATAATAAGCTTTGGCGGTATTTTGATTGAACATAGCATTACAGGAGGGCGGATAGATTTCTCAATAGCAGGTGTTGGTCTTAATGTCAATGAACAGAACTTTCCTGATTACCTGCCTAATCCGATTTCATTGTGCCAAATAACGGGCAAGGAGTATGATTTGGGTAGTGTTACACACTAAAAATCTTACAGGCTATAGCTGATATGCTAGAAGATTTTTATTGGGTAATTTTTCTTCTCTGCATGAGCGTTATATGAGCGTGCTTTATCGCCGATTGGGTTGGCATTCTTTAGTGATTGTAATGGACAATTTGTTGCGGAGATTAAAGCCGTATTGCCAACAGGACAATTAGTGCTTCAACTCGAAGCAGGGAGGAGAGAATATATAATTTTAAGGAAGTTGTTTTTGATGCTAACTAAGGCTGATATAAAATTAATCAACGCTTTGTCTAAGCGTAAAGGAAGACAAGAGTATAATCTCTTTGTCTGTGAAGGGCATAAGATTATACGTGAAATGATTGGAGCATTTACGTGTAGCATTACTTGTTGCTGAGGCGGGGCAATATGCCTTGCTTAGAGATGAACTGGAGCAACTTCCTCAGCGTATAGACTCGCAACGTATAGAGTTGGTTGATGCTAGGCTTTGACTTCAAGAAGATAAGTAGTATGACTAGTCCTCAACCTATATTGGCTCTTTTTGAAATCCCTGAAGAGTCTGATGAATGCTCTGTATCTTCTGAAGATATTGCCTTGTTGCTTGATGATGTTCAAGATCCGGGTAACGTGGGGACAATTATTCGTACAGCAGATTGGTTTGGGGTTAGAACTGTTTATCTCACAGCAGGCTGTGCAGACCCTTATTCATCTAAAGTAATACAAGCGACTATGGGGGCATTAGGGAGAGTGCAAGTGAAACGCTTGCACGACCTCTCGGCTCTTCAAGCTCTTTATGCTGGGAGCTATCTATGGGACTTTTCCTTGAAGGAGAGAATATCTATGAGACTGACTTAACTAATAGACCTGCTTTGCTTTGTACTCGGCAATGAGGGGAATGGTATCGGAGATACAGTTGCTTCTATAGTTGATAAAAAGCTAACTATTCCTTGTCTGGCAGAAGGTTCTAGAGGGAGCTGAAAGCCTTAATGTAGGCATTGCGGCTGCAATATGTATGAGCGAGCTTGTTAAGCAGAAGTTGTAGCTTTCGTCTTGACGTCAAGATTACATTCAGGATTTTATAAGGAGACCGCTTGGGCGTTCTCCCAAAAAGGACTAAGTTTTATTTGTCCTTTGTGTGGCTTTCGCAGAATGCGGTAATCGCAAGGCATTGAGACTGAGGTGCAGGGTGTTTACTCCTGTAAATGACAGGGCCTGAATGTCGAGAAAATAACGCAGCGAGTGCCGTAGTATGCAATGAGTCTCATAAGGGGGCTGTGTCTCAAATTCGTTTAGGCACAGCCTCCATTTTATATACTAGATAGACGAAAGCAAAAGTATGCATGCGCTTTCCTAAACTTAGAAACCTCGAGCGAAGTCTGTGCAGACTACACGTGTAGTCTGACAAACTGTCGTAGTCTGTACAGACTTCAGCTGAAGTCTGCAGATTGATACGTTGAGATGTAGTTTTTGTTGTCCTTGTACTGTTTGATTATTAAAGTGTTTGTGTGTTGATTTTTGGGCTCGACGTAATTGAGGTCATAAAGAGTTTTATTACTTTTGAGAAATCAATGAGTTTTTATTACCTTTTGAAAAAGTAAAGAGTTTTTATTACCAACGGCAATCTAAATTTCTTCTAGAGATGGTACAGATAAGTAATATACACAAGACGTACCAAGGAGTACAACCTCTACACGTCCTCAAAGGGATAGACCTGAATGTAGAGCAAGGGTGAGATGCTTGCTCTTATGGGCGCTTCGGGGAGTGGTAAAAGTACTTTTACTCAATATACTTGGGATACTGGACACTTACGATGATGGAGACTATTACCTTAATGGTACGCACATCAAGAACCTCAGCGAAGTGGAAGCAGCCGAGTTACTGCAATCAAAAGATTGGATTTGTTTTCCAATCCTTCAATCTTATTAGTTTCAAAGAAATGCCTTTAGAAAATGTAGCCTTACCTCTATACTATCGGGGGTATTCCTTTACGGGAAGCGTATGGCCCTTGCTCACGAATATCTAGATAGGGATGGGGCTTAGCTGATAGGTGGCATCATTTACCTAACGAACTCTCAGGAGGACAGAAGCAACGTGTCGCCATCGCAAGAGCCTTTAATTACGGAGCCTGACATTATATTGGCTGACGAACCAACAGGAGCTCTAGATAGCCAAACGACAGATGAAGTGATGCAGCTACTCCATGATGTTAATATAGAAGGTCGTACTATGATTATCGTAACTCACGAGCAAGCTGTGGCTGACTCTTGTAGTCGTATCGTACACATGAAAGATGGTCTTATAATATAGTCAGTTATGATGCCTCGCTTTGGACAAGAACAATTGTAAGAGTTAATAGCCACGCTCAGTGCGAATAAACTGCGCACAGTGCTAACTGGCTTTGCTGTGGGGATGGGGCGTCTTGATACTCGTCTTACTCCTCTCTAGTGGTATGGGGGATTGCTAATGGTATTCGCAAGACGGCCGCAGATTTGGGTCTTTCCTCCGCAAAAGCAACTCTAGATGTAGGGTTTGTTAGTATTCCAACAAATGGACACAGAGAGTGGGAGGATATTAAACTTACTCGAGCTATGGTACAGCAGTTTCAAGCGGCCAACCCTCAAGATATTCTGCTAGCGGCACCCACTAAAAACATGTTATAGTCTAGATATCGGGTATGGAGGAAAAGTCCTCTAAAGTAACTGTGGTTGGTGTCGTGCCTGAGTATATGCAGGTAGAGTCTATTCGGTTTAACTCCAATGAAGGGCGACCTATTAGCCCCAAAGATGAGAGAGAAGGAACTAAGGTAGTCGTTCTACAAGACATTGTTGCTAAATCTTTTTTAGAAGTAGTTCTGAGGCTATAGGTAAGTATGTAATTATCGAGCAAATTGCCTTTAAGGTTATCGGCGTTCACAAAAGTAAGTTCGTGGGTTGGAAAGAAGTGTTACATACCACTCAAAGACCTTAGAAACACTTCATCTTGGCGAAAAATAAAGGTTATAATCCTCTGTATATAAGTAATGTCTCGATGCTATGCCCTCAAGCTCCAAACCCAAGAAGATTGTGATGTGCTTCTGGGCAAACTCCGTAAACAACTCGCCTCAATGTTGGGTACAGACCCCAAGATAAGCAAGTCCTCTTTCACCTCTACTCAAGTACAGAATAAAACAATTAGCTATGTCATACTGGGTTTAGATGCTTTTCTTTGGGCTTATCGGTTTGAGTACTTATTGATAGGATTAATCGGAGTTGTGACTATTATGCAGGTAACTATAACGGAGCGAAAAACGAGAGATAGGGATACGTAAAGCTCTCGGTGCCAAGCCGCAAGATATTATTGTGATGATACTTAGTGAAAGTGTTGTCATTACTGTAGTTTCAGAGCTTAATCGGTCTGATGAGTGGTGTAGGGTCTGATGTCTCTGTCGTATATTATATGGAGCATATTCAGGGAGGAAAAGACTTATAGTCAATTTTTAATCCAGGGTACACTCTTCCTTGACCCTATGATTAGTTTGGAGATGGCATTAGGGGCTATTGCAGTTATGGTGTTGGGTGGACTAGTGGCTGGTTATATACCCGCACGCAAAGCGATACGTATCCCTGTGGTAGAAGCAATGCACTAGTAATTGAACTAAGACAATGAAAATAGATAGAGATACCCTAAGAGAGGTTGCGGAAACCATAGGAAGCAATAAGCGCAGAAGTATTGCTACTGCCTTTTGGTGTATTTCTGGGGATGTTTATTTTTGGTTATCCTCCTTTCTTTGAGCAGTGGATTGAGTAAGGGTTTTCAAATGCTTTCACGACATCTGGCACCCAATATGATTTGTCTAAAATCTAACAACACTAGTATCGCTTATGATGGTTTTCAGAGCACTCGCTATTGGACTCTGCAAGAAGAGTGCTTAGATAGAGTAAAACGACAGATACCAGAGCTGAGCTTCAGCTGAAGCGTTTAATGACTTTATGGGACTGGAGATAAGGAAATTTGCTACGAAGGGAAAGTGCTCAAATGGACAGATATTAGGTAAGCATGAATTATTTCTCTGTTTACTCGGTAAAAACTGCTGGAAGGACGCATGCTCAATGCCGTTGATTACAAGGAGCAACGTAGGTATGCCCTAATAGGCAATCAATTTATCGGACAGACTATTTGGTGTAGGAGTAAGTCCTATCGGGAAAGCGTTTATTGGCTCAAGGTAGAAGCCTGACTATTGTAGGTCTTATCCAAGAGAATAGCGATATGGTTCATATTGCTAGTGACTTTGGAGATGCGCTACGCTCCCTTTGGTACTTCTTCAGAATATGCAAGGTCGAAAAACGAACTAGATGTGATGGCTGTAAGTTTTCATTCCGAAGAAAGCAAAATCACGGGGCAGGAGAAACTGAAAGCCTTTATCAAGAAACTTAATCATATCGCTCCACAAGATGAGCAAGCTCTCAATATCTTTGACATAGATGAGAGTTCTCACTTCTTCAAAATGCTCAATGGTAATATGTCTATACTTATTTGGATTGTAGGTATTGGCACCCTCATTACGGGTATCGTGGGTATTAGTAATATCCTCCTAGTTACGGTCAAGGAGCGTACGAGTGAAATCGGCATCAGAAGAGCATTAGGAGCTCAACCTCAAGGATATTATCACACAGCTGATACTAGAGTCTCTTAGTCTTACTCTTATATCGGGCTTACTAGGCATTATGTGCAGTGTAGGTATTAGTGAGTCTAGTGGCTACAGTATCAAGAGCTTGGCGAGATCCCATTTGTAGACCCTATAGTAAACCCACAAACCGTATGTGTAAGTCTTTTAATCCCTAGTATTCAGCGGAGTCTTGGCTGGCTACTACCAGCCGTTTTAAGGTTATTGAGATTAAGGCTATTGAAGCCATTAGAGAAGAATAATCAAATCACAATAACAACATGAAACGGATTACGAAGTGGTTACTCTGGGATATTGTTTTTTTGTCGGAGTAATAATGACCTTTGTTTTTCTTTGGTCCAAGGACAGGCTAAGCAAGTAAATTATCTTGAGGTATCTCCTTTAGTCGGGGATAGTATTCAGAATCAGATTACGCTCTCTGGGAGCATTAAGCCACGGAGATGAGAGTGTCTATTAAGCCTCAAATTTCAGGTATTATCAGTGAACACTTGTAGAACCTGGACAAGATGTACAAGTCGGAGATATTATCGCTAAAGATTAGCGTTATCCTCGATATGCAACAAGTCAATAGTGCTGAGAGTCGATGTGAGCAGGAGCGCATAGCTTTTAGATAGGGTCAAGCGTATACACTCAAGAGATAAAGCAGCTATATGATAAAGGTCTTATCGCCACTGAAGAGTATGAGAAAAGCCGTGCTGAACTTGACCAAGCTCGTGTGCAGTACTCTACGGCAGAGCAGGCTTTACAGATAACAAAAGAGTGTGTAAGTAGCAAATATAGCAAGCAGAGTAGTACCTTGTGCGTGCAACCATTACAGGTAAGATATTGAGCATCCCGGTTAAGGTTGGTAGCTCTGTTATACAAGCGAATACCCTCAATGAAGGAACTACTATTGCGACTATCGCGGATATGAAGGAATCTAATCTTTGAAGGGAATGCTGATGAAACAGAGGTTGGGGAAACCAGCCATAGGTCAAACAATGAATCTTTCAATCGGTGCAATAACGGGGCTGAAACCTCCGCCACACTGGAGTCCATCGCTCCGGCAAGGAACATCTACCAATGGTACGATGCTTTTCCCAATAAAAGGGCGACTAACTAGTAGTGATGAGATGCTACTCGCTCAGTTGAGAGCTGGCTTCAGTGCCACGGGCAGATGTCGTTATCGTTAAGGCTAAAGGGTATTATGACTGTTCCTGAGTCTTGCTTGAGTTATCGAGGGACTCTACTTTTTGTGCAAATTATTGGTTCAGATGGACAAGTTAAGGAGCGATACATCAAGACCGGTATATCTGATGGAGCTAAGATAGAAGTCCTTCAGGGACCTCAAAAGGAAGATAAAATTGAGGTAATGCCATCGCTGACGATGCTAAATAAAACGATATGTGTCATGACTAAAAACAAAAAGTTAGTTGCTCTAACTCTGGCTCTATGTCCGCTACTGGGTCAGGCTCAGAATGAGTCTAAGGGTAAAGCATTCACCCTTGACGAGTGTATCGCTATTGCCATTAAAAATAATCCAGAGTACCAAAGTCAAGTTATTCGGCATACAGAAACCAAACTGCAGGAAGATATGCGCAAAAGTGCCTTTCTTCCTACGGTGCATGCATCTCTAGGTAATAGTTGGGACTTTGGGGGCGTTCGGTGGATAAGACAGGTGTAATGCAAGACCGTTCGTCTCAAAGTTTATCTATCTCTATCGGGAGCAAACCTGAATATCTTCTCTGGCTTTTAGCTCGCCTGCATGAACTAAGAAGTGCCAACTTCAACGCTCTGCATCTGAGCTGTAGTCTCGAGCAAGCACGTCAAAATCTGGGGATGCAAGTAACACAACTCTATTTCCTTACCTTACGGCTGAGCGTGCTGTGGTTTCTGCTCAAAAGCAGCATCAAAGAAGTACCGACCGCTTGCGATATGCAGAGGGCATGTGTGCTGGTGGAAAATGGGGGCAAGATAAATTAGCAAATGCAGAAGCTAATTTAGCTCAGATGACTCTTGCTCTAACACAGGCAGAGGGAGCGAGAGATGAAGCCTCGTCTTTCCCTTTGTACAAGCCCTTGGATTGCAAGATGTCAATATAGAGCAAATTTCAATTCCTGAGAGTATCAAACTTAGTAATAAGGAAGTCCTTGCCTCTCAAAGTCAGGTGCATGAGGCAATAGTCGATAGACCAGATATTAAGGCAAACTCTGCTCAGAGCTGAAGCCTTTACAAGAGCAGATAAAAGCACAGCGCTCGGGGTATATGCCATCTTTGTCCTTTGTCGCTTGGTTATAGCAATAATTATTATAAGGTATTTGGACTAGGTGCAGATGTGTTTAATCTTCCTATAAGCGAAACAGTTTAAAGCAGAATGGTCGCTCTACATTGGCTTAAATTTAACTATTCCTATTTTTGATGCTTTTCAAACTCGTAACCGCATACGAATGAGTAAACTGTCTTATTCTTTGCTTCAAGTCGAACGCAATAATATAGAGGTGCGTCTCCGTAAAGAGTTGGAAACTATTAGACTTAATATGAGCCTTAATGAAAGAAATATCGAAGCAACGCGTGCTAGTCTGAAAGGCTACGGAGAAAGCATTTGCTCTAACTGGAAGCAAGTTGGCGAGCAGGGAGAGCGACAAGCAATGAATTGAGCGATGCTAATCTGAAGGTTTATCAAACTGAGTTGGATCTCCATACAGCAGAAGCTACGTTATCTATTGCAAGTCTATCTGCTTCGTTACTTCCTCAAACACGAATAAAATCGGAGCCTGTTTTTATGTGCCAGAGGTAAAGCGTTACCTCTGGCTTATTTTTATCCGAGTGTTGCACCATAACGACTGAATGTGCAATGAGGATATGAAGAGCTCGGGCGTATTGCACTCTGCTTAATTTATAGTATCTTTGTCTAGAAATTTCAGGAACGTATTAAATAATTCAGAAATGGCTGTATTTGTCAATGAAGTTTCGCGCACTTTTGGGGAATATCTCCTTATCCCCGGTCTTACAACACGTGCATGTACCCCACAAAATGTGAGTCTTTAAAACGCCTTTAGTGCGTTATCGTCAAGGAGAAGAACCTCGCATTAGTTTGAATATCCCCTTTGTTTCGGCTATTATGCAATCTGTATCTGGTGATACTCTTGCAATTGAATTGGCGCGTAACGGAGGGCTTTCTTTTATTTTTGGCTCACAGCCCATTGCCGAGCAGGCCGAGATGGTGCGCCGAGTGAAGAAGTTTAAGGCTGGCTTTGTAACGAGTGATTCAAATCTCTCTCCATCTGCAACTCTTCGTGATGTGCTTAAGCTAAGAGAAAAACAGGTTATTCTACAATAGGAATTACTCATGATGGCAGCAGTCATGGTCGTCTACTTGGACTTGTAACAAGCAGAGATTATCGCCTAGGTACAACTCCAGAAGATACTCCTGTAAGCTGAATTTATGACTCCTTATGACCGCCTTGTCGTTGGTAATACGGGCATTACGCTTAAGGAAGCTAATAATCTTATTTGGGAACATAAGTTGAGTACACTCCCAATCGTTAATGATGACCAAACACTAGAATACTTAGTTTTTCCGTAAAGACTATGATAGTCATAAGGGAAAATCCTATCGAACTCTCTAATAAGCAAACAAAAGAACTTCTTGTAGGTGCAGGTATCAATACCGAGATTATAAAGAGCGTGTCCCTGCACTAGTAGAGGCTGGCGTCGATGTCGTTTGTATTGACTCTTCAGATGGTTATAGCGAATGGCAGTACGATACTCTAAAGTGGGATACGTGATAACTATGGCGATAAAGTATTAGTCGGAGCTGGTAATATCGTTGATGCTGAAGGTTTCCGCTACTTAGCTGAGGCTGGTGCTGACTTCATTAAAGTTGGTATCGGTGGTGGTTCTATTTGTATCACTCGTGAACAGAAGGGTATTGGCTCGTGGTCAAGCTACTTTATTATTGAAGTTGCAGAGGCTAGAGACGCTTATTATAAGGAAACAGGCGTTTATATCCCGATTTGTAGCGACGGTGGACTTGTACATGATTACCACATGACCTTTGGCTTTGGCTATGGGTGCAGACTTCTTGATGCTTGGTCGCTATTTTTGCTCGCTTTTGATGAATCTCCTACGCGTAAACTAAAGATTGCTACAACATCGTTAAGGAGTACTGGGGTGAGGGCTCAAACAGAGCTCAGAACTGGCAACGTTACGATAGTGGCGGCAGTGAAAACTCTTAAGTTTGAAGAAGGGGTAGATAGTTATGTGCCTTATGCTGGTAAGCTCAAGGACAACCTTGCTGTAACCCTCGGTAAATGAAAGCTACGATGTGTAGTTGTGGAGCTATTACGCTAGAAGAACTGCAGCGTAAGGCCAAGATTACACTCGTTTCAAGTACGTCTATAGTAGAGGGTGGCGCACACGATGTTATCCTCAGGGCGACGGCGCAAAGGCTTAACATGATAACAATTATTGGTCCGACAGCATCGGGTAAAACAGCCCTCGCGGCTAAATTAGCCTATCATTTAGGTTCTGAGGTTATCAGTGCTGATTCTCGTCAAGTCTATCAAGGTATGGATATTGGTACGGGAAAAAGATTTGTCGGATTATGTTGTAGATGGCAAGGCTATTCCTTATCATCTAATTGATATTTGTCCTGCTGGTACTGTTATAATCTGTACGAGTATCAGCGATTTTCATCTTGCTTTTGCTGATATCACTAGTAGGGGAGTTAAGGAACCTATTTTATGCGGTGGTACTGGGCTCTATGTAGAAAGCGTTTTAAGAGGGTATAATCTACCTGAAGCTCCTGGAAAACTCTGAGTTAAGAGAGCGATTAAAGGGAAAAGTTTCTCTGAGCTGACAGCTATTCTACATAGTTATGATGTTCGGAATAGGCAAGAGTTAGATACAGCTCAGAGGGTTATTCGTGCAATAGAAGTTGAAGAATATAAACGGCAATATGAGGAGAAGCAAGAAGGAAAAGCTTGCTATGAGGCTGTCCCTTCTGTCATTTTCTGCCCTAGACCTTGAGCGCGAAGCACGTCGCAAGAAGATTAGTGATAGATTGCAACGTAGACTAAATGAAGGTATGACCTCAGAGGTTGAGTCTTTGCTTGCTTCGGGTATTAGTCCTGACGCCTTGATATACTATGGCTTAGAGTATAAGTGGGTAACACTCTATGTGACAGGACAGATTAACTCTCAAAACAATGGCAGAGCAACTTGAAATAGCTATTCATCAGTTTGCTAAGCGTCAGATGACTTGGTTTAGGGGCATGGAGCGAAGAGGTTTAACTTTAAACTATATTGATGCCTTATTGCCCATGGATGACAAGATAGAGTTGATTTGCGATAAAATAGGGAATATGTCTTTAGAGATTGTTCTTGAAGAGATGAGGTTTTATGCTCATCATGGAGTCCTAGAGCAGGAGCGTTTAGTTGGAAATAGTTTTATCGTCAATCTGACAATTGGACTAAATACTTACTCTTCATTGTATTCCGATGATTTGAAGGATACAATTAATTACGCTGAGGTATATAAGGTTGTTCAAAGTGAAATGAATACCCCTTCTGCTCTGCTTGAGCATGTCATGGGGCGTATAGTTTGTAAAGTGTTTGAACATTGGTCGTTGATTGATTGGATAGACATAAGCTTTATCTAAAGTGAATCCTCCTTTTTACAGCAGATTTAAAGGGAGCTACAGTACATCTTAAGATAGACAGAAGCGAGTATACTAAGCTATTTTCTGTATCTTTGTGAGAAGTATACTTAAAAATACATAAGAAATTAGATTATAATAACCATATAATGTTGCTGACATTACTCAAAGGAATTCTTATTGGTATGATTGTTTCGGCACCTCTAGGTCCCTGTAGGTATATTGTGCTTACGTGAGACTCTTCATGGAGGTCGTCGAGAAGGAATGCTGACTGGAATAGGAGCAATGGTAAGTGATGTCCTATATGGTTTTTATCGTTTATCTAGGAGTTGGCTTGGTTCTAGATTTTGTTATGCAGTATGACTCCCTGCTTAGGCTTATAGGAGGTGTCATCATTCTCGTATTTGCGGTTTGGGTTTATCGAACTCTCATAATCCGGTAAAAACTTCCCCAACACAGCGTCTAAGTAAGCGACATGGAGCACGTAAGATTTTAACAGCCTTCTTGGTGACAATCTCAAATCCATTTATCATGCTCTTGATGTTGCCCCTTTATACGAGGTTTCACTTTTGTTCAATCAGATGGATTTGGTTTTAACCTTCTTGGTCGCTATGTTGGGCTTGGGTTTCAGGCTGTATGCTTTGGTGGTATATCCTAACATACTTAGTTAATCTTGATTGCTACACGTACGGGGCATGGTAGGTGTCCGCATAATAAGTCAAGGTACAGCTATTGTCTTAGGAATTATAGGTGTTATAGGTATTTATACAGGTATAGAGTCAATTTATCTAGGGAAAGGTACTGGTAATACTAATCATTTAGAGCAGTTAAAAAAATAATCATCAGCATATTTCGTTAAAGGTTAAAGTACCTAATATAAAATTTATTGATAGTAAAATGAAGAAGCAAGCATGCATATACCTTATTTGTCTGTTGAGGATTGACTCTAGAGGACTTACAGCGTTTATTAGAACAGTAAAAGGACGTCGCATCTTCGTCAATACCTTAAATTGGGCTAAGGATTATCCTTATCAGCCCGTTGCAGTTGCAGATGTTGCCTATAATGAACAAGGGACTTTTTATCCATTACTTTGTTCATGGTGAGGATATTCGTACTACATCTGAGGGCGATGGGCACTATGTTCATGAGGATAGCTGTGTAGAATTCTTCATGCAAAAAGAAGAAGGTCCCTAGTTATATTAATTTTGAATTTAATGCGCTGGTGTTTGTTATGCAGCGCATCATGCTTCCCCATCGGAAGGCGTTAAGTTTATATCAGATGAATTTAATCTCATTGAGCGTATTGCTACGTTTAAGGGGTCAACGTTTAGAGCAAACAGAAGGGTTTGTATGATTGGCATGTAACCGTTCGCATTCCTTGGACGGTTATGGGCTATGATGAAGGTACAATCCCTCAAAGAGAGAGCAAACTTCTATAAGTGTGGAGACAAGACTGCTCATCCTCATTTTCTTTGAGTTGGTCTCCTATTGATGAGCCTGCTCCAGCATTTCATATGACCTCAGTTCTTTTTGGAGAGCTGATTTTTGAGAAAAGATAGTAATAGAAATAATATAGTACATTTGTACGCATATTAATAATCAGATATTAAGGATGGATAAAGTAAAGTTATGCCCTAGGCTTGAGTATTGGGCAAAATTTCAAGGCTTCGGGTTTTGAAAAATATAAATGGAGAAGATTTTCTTTTGGGTCTCAATTCTGTATTGAATGATACTGAACCAGTGATGACAATTGAGGAAGCAAAGAAACAATCAATAAGTACTTTTCGAAGAAGTTCAAGCGAAAGCAATTCGCCCAAATAAAGAAGCGGGAGAAGAATTCCTCAAAATCAATAGCCATAAGGCAGGCGTCGTAACCCTTCCTAGTGGTCTGCAGTATGAAGTGATTAAGATGGGCGAAGGTGATAAGCCTAAAGCTAACAGACACTGTTCGTTGTCACTACGAAAGGAACACTCATCAATGGTGTTGTGTTTGATAGCTCTGTCCAAAGAGGAGAACCCTGCTGAATTTCCATTTGCAAGGAGTGACTAAAGGTTGGACTGAAATCCTTCAGTTAATGCCTGTAGGGTCGAAGTGAAAGTAACTATTCCAAGTGAACTTGCGTATGGAGACCGTGGAGCGGGACAGCATATTCAACCAGGCAGTACGCTAATTTTCTTAATTGAACTTATTGCTATTGTCTAGATGAAAAAGATACAAGCGTCCGTTCTGGGCTAATGCTTCGCCTTTATCGTTTGCATCATGCTCAAAAGAAAGTTGTATCCACAAATACATCGCTTTTGCCAACAAAAAGCTGATTCTGTAGCTTATGCTTTTCGGATTAGCTAATGGTGATGGTTTTTCGTCGTAGTCTTGTTTCTGTTCCTGGAGATTCGCTTAATTGGACTCAGATTTTAGCTGGTTTTGGGGCTGCACTCAAGCAACAAGGTGCTTATATGAGTGTGGAAGAAGCTCGTAAGATTTTTCAAGACTATGTTAAATCCATCCAAGAGCAGGAGGCAATTAAGCGTGTTGCTCAGAATGACAGTATCTTTTGCCGTAAATAAGAATAAGCCGGGAGTACATACTACGTCTAGTGGCTTGCAGTATAGAGAACTTCGTGCGGCTACGGGAGTTAAAGCCTCAACTCAAAGGATACAGTAGAAGTTCATTACAAAGGGTATGCTATTAGATGGAACTACCTTTGATAGCTCATACGATAGACGTATGCCTGCTACCTTTGCACTAAATCAGGTTATTCGGTTGGACGGAAGGACTTCAGTTGATGTCTGTTGGTTCGAAAGTATGAATTTTTATATCCCATCGTCTTTAGCCTATGGAGAGAAGGGTGCTGGAGACATATTATTCCTGCGAACTCAGCCTTAATTTTTGAAGTGGAATTGCTAGATGTAAAGCCTCTATCAAGAAGAGGTTGATGTTGAAAAGAAATCTATTGATTTCAAAACAGAATAAGACTGTTACTCCAGTAAAGGTCTCTAAGAAGAAAAGGAAAAAATAATAATTAGCTAATTATAAATAAGATGAAAAAGATTTTGTAGGAGCCACTGCAGTAGCTCTAACAATCATGGGTGTATCTTGTAAGGGGTGGCGTTAGTCTTAAGACTACAGAAGATAGTGCCGCTTATGCTCAAGGTATGCAGGAAGGTGCGCGTTATGGAGAAATGATCTCTATGAGCGAATCTCAAGGAATGAAGAAATGGATAAGGAGGCATTCCTAAAGGGTTTTGAAGAAGCTCTTAAGGATAGCACTAAGTTTAGCTTATTTGCTGGTGGTATCACTGGTTCTGACAAACTAGCAAAACAACTTATTGCTGATTCTGTAAATGTCAAGAATTATCTTGCAGTGCATTCAAAGCTTGCTGTAAAGGGAGATTCTGACTAAGTATATGATTCCAGATAGCATCGCTGAAAGTATCGTAATGCGTGCTCAGCAAATCCGCTCAGGAAAAGGGCAATGAAGGCTCAGGAAGCAGAGCTGGAAAAAGCAATTCGGTGCTAACAAGAAGAAGGGTGCAGATTTCATCGCCGCATTTAAGAAGGAAGCTGGAGTAAAAACTACTGCGAGTGGTCTTGCTTATAAGGTGATTACTGAAGGTACAGGTGCTACTCCTACAATTGATGATACAGTTAAGGCTTCTCTATGTAGGAACTCTTATTGATGGTAAGGAGTTTGATAAAGGGTGATAATGTAGAATTCCTCTTCGTGGTGTTATCCCTGGTTGGACTGGAAATTCTTCAGTTGATGAAGGTTGAGGGTAAACTTGAGGTTGTTATTCCTCAGAACTTGCTTATGGCGCACATAGCCAAAGCCCTATAGAGCCATTCAGCACGCTTGTTTTGAAATTGAACTTAAGGACGTTAAGAAAGCTGAAGTTGCTCACCAAGAATTAGAGGTTTCTAATTTCAGATTACAGATTAGATTTATAATATCAGTCTAACATACTCTCCTACTGGCTGTTCTCCGGTAGGAGAGTGTTTGTTTCGTAGAGGAGGAATGCGTATTGTTTGGTATATTCAAAGAATTTGCTTATCTTTGCAGAGCAAACGAGAAAATGGTCTCTTTAGCCGAGTGGCTAGGCACCGGTCTGCAAAACCGTTTACGGCGGTTCGAATCCGCCAGAGACCTCATAAGTCCCGTAATCCATCTGTAAGAGGATTATGATTTTTGCTTTAGGTCGTCTGCATTCTGAAGTATAACGGATTACATCCTGAGACACCGTTGTGCGGTAATTTCGTCATCTTATCATCGACAGAATATCTCCAAGTAGTAAGCAAACTTGTTGTTGGGGGAGGTCGTCAAAGCTGCTCCATCTTGCCAGCTCTACTGTTAGCAGAGATCTTAGGAAGTTTGTCGGTGTTATTGGAGCGCAGAGTGTGTGTCTTTGCTGTTTATCAATTTGTAGTTAAGAAATGTCATTGTGCATTTTGTGTCTGAAAATGTTTACCTGCTATAATAGGCTTAAAGGCTGAATGAAGACATATGAGATGCACTGCAGTTGAGGAAAATTTCATCCCAGTAAGGAGTGGAGAAAGGTTAGTATGTTTTACCTTTGTCTATTTGAGAGGATAAGTTACGATATGTGCGGCCTCGATGATTATGATGGAGAGACCCGCCTCAAATGCACATGCTCGTTTGATCAAGACAAAGACACTATAAAGTTGCTGCGACGATGATTTCCTCCAGAGATGATTTTGGTTTTGAGGAAATCTGTCATGATTATATGATATCATACACATACATTACCCAGATCCGATGGCAAGCATTAGCTTTACTTTCTTCGATCATAAGGGTAAAAGTGATTGTGCATTGGCATAGTGATATTGTCAAGCAGAAGATTTTGTTGCAGTTTGTGAAAGCCTCTGCTGTTTGACATCTAGTCAGCGTTTGATGTGGGGTACATCACCTGTCTATGTGTCGGATTCTCCGATGTTGAAGTCTGTCCAGCTAAGGATTGATTACTTACCTATTGGGGATAGAGAGCGTGCGCCTGATGCTAGTTTTGGTTGCCATGATTCGCAATCAATACCCCGGCAAAGAAAATGTGTATTCTATGGGGCGTTTGGTTGCTTATAAAGGATAGAGTATTTGATTGAGGCGGCTATGATGCTCCCAGATGATTATGTGATTCTTATCGGAGGGAGTGGTCCTTTTGAAGGGCTAAAACTTCAGTCAGATGGTGCGAGTATCAGTTGCAACAGAAGGTTTTTATCTTTAGGTTTTATCCTAGAGAAGTTGAGTCTGCTTTATTATGGAGCATGTGTGATGTGTTTTCGTCTGAGCTCTGTGATGAAAGACCTGAAGCATATGCCATTGTTCAGGTCGAAGCTATGAGTTGCGGTCGCCCCATTGTACGAACGAATTCCTGGTTCAGGTGTTTCTTGGGTGAATGAACATGGGTTTCTGGCTTAAATCGTGACTCCTGGTTCCTTGAAGAGATTGATGTTTTCAGAGAAAATTTGTGGAACCATATGTACGAAAATATAGTATGAGCTCTTTACCGCTATCATAGCATGTTTACACATAGAGGCAATGACAGACGGATTGGTTAAGCATTATAAAAAGTACTAGAAGAATAAATGACGACAGTTTTAAGCGTATATTTGATGTATTATTGTCACTGGGGTCATTAGTGTTGTTTGTGCCAGTGATGTTGATTATATACATTGAGTTAAAACAGCCGTAACCAT
>BNJT01000814.1_pt1 | contig 75452 bp, 123 predicted proteins | sample 8540491 | NCBI WGS metagenome assembly BNJT01 (sample SAMD00202455, study PRJDB9452) | human saliva metagenome | host: Homo sapiens | reverse complement strand
TTTTTTTAAACTTTCTATAGAAGCATATTTGTCCATATAGAAAAAGGAAATAACTAAAAATAAGTTATTATGTATTCATAACAAGCAAACTAAGTTAGAAATGAAAAATTAAAATTTATGGAGGTAAAAGTTATGAATCAAAAATGAAAAAGAAGTAATGGGCAAATTTGCTAAAAATTGGAAAATGCTATAAAAAAAGAGAAGTTGCTGTGACAAAGGAAATAGAAAATGACAAGGCTTTTAATAAAAATACTTAGAAGCTCAAAAAGTAGCAGGAGCGACTTTTTAGATACTACAGCCTATGAAAGTTATGACGCTTGGATAGACACTATAAAGAAACAAATAAAGAAATCTGAAAGCACTCTTACAAATATAGAGTTTAAAAAAAGTTGAGTTAGAAGCAGTCAAACACTATATAGCATAAAAAGTAACAAATATCAGCTGATAACCAGAAAAAGGGCTATTGTAGATCATTATGATTTGCAATAGTTTTTTTATTACAAAAATAATACTGATGAAATTTCTTCCACCAATATTATTTGACAAATTTTTAATATTTTTATAAGAAGTTTGTTAATATTCCAGCAAATACAACTGAACCTAGAGTTACAGTAGTAAATCCTCCAACTAACATAGTTGGAACCATTGTGTTAGTTAAGAAATCTTTTTTTCTTCTTCTGTTTTAGCCAATACGTTTATAGCTTCGTTAGTTAATAGGAAGTTTACAGGAAACCTATTAAACAGTTTAGAGCTATAGCAAAGACATTTGCCATGTAAGTTTTAATAGTTTTTCCAACTATTATTCCACCTATGGCCATTCCTATAATTCCTAAGAATATTAGAACAACTAGAGGTACGATTAATTTTTAATATTTCTTCCATTGAACTGTTTACTAGTCCACCCATAACTCCAACCACAGATGCTACAACGAAGAAACCAAAACAGTTAGCTTTTTGTAATGATTTTCTTTCTAATAATCCTATTTCTCCAGCTACGATACCGAATAATAATGCAAATATTGTAGGAGAAATTTTAAATGCTACTCCAAAGCTATTGAAGATTTTTCCTGAAAGTGTTGAACATAGTATAGCTATCATTCCAACAAGTCCTAAAAGGAATAGATAAGTCGATGTATCCATATATTTTTCAGGTATAGGTGGGATAAGTCTCTTTTTATTTTCTTCTTCTTCAGCTGAAACAGCTTTAAGTTCACCTTTTCTGAATAAATCTAATCTTCTTAAAGTTTCAGATCTTAATAATCCTGGTAAGATGAAGTAAACTGGAAATTCTTGTAAAGCTAGTAAAAGTAAAGCTATTGTTGATAAATGAGGTAATCCTTTTGCAAGTGATGTCTTAGACATTTCAAATGCGAAAGAACGAAACCTCCAGCTATTGGTGGTCAAAGCAACAACTGCTGTTTGCCAATCATATATCATGCTTCCTACTGGAAGGATAACAGCGACTATACCTACTATTGCTCCAATTCCTATTAAAACAGTTTTCCATTCTTTCTTTAAAGAATCTAAACTCAATGAACTTCCCATGTTAACAACTATAACTACCATGATAACTTCTGTCATTGCTTCAGAGAATCCACCTAAATCAATGATTTCTTTTGGTAAAATTCCTCCCCATACTCCTGAAAGAAGTAAAATTAAGAATATTAAGATTGAAGGGACTATAGCTCTGTTTTAACTGAGATGAACTCCCCTAAAGCTAAGAATGCCATTAAGATAAAAACGCCATTGCTGGATGCATAAAAATCCTCCTTCTATTTTAAATTATTTTTATAGATTAATCTAAGTTTTTCAAGAATATGAGTTAAAAACTTATAAACTTTTTCAGTTGAAGATACACTTAATCTTTCATTAGGTGAATGTAAATCCCAAGCATTAGGGAATATATTGATATAGCGTCCATATCTCTTGAATTTTATCTACAAAACATCCACATTCTAGCCCAGCATGAACTGCAAGAGTTTTGATTTTTTCACCAAATAGTTCTGAATAAACTTTGTTAGCAGTATCTCTAAGACTTGAATGAGGTTTGTAAACCCAACTTGGATATGCTGAGAAACCCCAAGCTCTCCACCTAAATATTTTTCCTATTAAAAGCTATCTTGTTATATAGATAATCTCTATTTTTCAAAAAGTTGCTCTTATTTCTGTAACTAAATAAACATAGTCATCTTTTTACATATACTCACCTAAATTAGATGAACTTTCAACAACATTTAAACTTCCTATCATGCTAGATACACCATTAGGAGATAAAATTATAGCATCTATAATCTTATCAACTGTGTTCTTAGAAAGTAATTTGTCAGCTAAATTATCTTCTGAAACTTCAATTTTTAAATCTACAGCAGTTTCTTCATAGATTTTTTTAGCTTCATACTCAAAATGTTTTGCTATATCTTTTAAAGTATCTGCATCTTTTTCTTCTAAAAGCTAATGTAACAAAAGCTTCTCTTGGAATAGCAAGTCTAAAATTTCCACCTTTTATATCAGAGATTAAGAAATTAACTTTTTCTCTTAAAAGATTTAAAAGATTAGCTAGTAAGACATTTGCATTTGCTCTACCTTTATGTATGTCTTCTCCTGAGTGTCCACCTCTTAAACCAGTGATTTTTATCTTGTATCCTTTGTAGTTGTCTGCTTTATTTGTGTATTCAACAGGAAATCTTAAATCTACTCCTATTCCACCACAGCTACCTGCTATTATTTCAGTATCAACAACATGGTCTATGTTTATAACTCTATTTGTATTAAACCAAGATTTATCAACACTTAATGCTCCACTCATATCTTCTTCTTCACAAGTAGTTAGTATTACTTCAACAGGAGGATGTTTTTAAATTCTTATCTTCTAGTACAGCCATAGCTATAGCCACTCCTATACCATCATCTCCACCTAATGTAGTTCTATTTCCAGTAGATAAGATATCTCCTTCTAGTACAAGTTTTTATAGGGTCTTTTCTGAAGTTATGCTCAACTTCAGGTCTTTTTCACAAACCATATCTATATGTGCTTGTATGATAATAGGCTTTTTATTTTCATATCCCAAAGTTGTTGGTTTCTTTATTAAAAGGTTGTATTTTTCATCTTGATGAACTTCTAAACCCTAAACCTTTAGCCCAATTTAATATAAAGTTACTTATTTCTTTTTCAAAAAATGTCTGCCTTGGAATTTTTAGATATTTCTAAAAATGATAAAAACTCTATGTTCTCTTAAATCTTCAACACATTTATAAGTCATTTTTCCTCCTTTTGAGATTTTTAAATATATGTTATCTCTTTCTTAATAAAAAAATTAAAAATTTTTAAAAAATTTATTTTTATGTTCATCCAAGGAAATTTTTGTCTCGTTGTTGTAAAATATTCTCTAGGTAACTTTGGTAACTCTAACTATTGTTTCCATTATATAGGAGCTTCCTCCTCTGAAATACTACCTTCTTTTATCATCTGTTTCATCAAAGGAATATCTCTATTATGTATATTTGCTTCTATCAACACAGACTTTGTTATATCAGACTGACCTGTTATATCATTAGGAAAAAAATTTCATAGTATTTTTTTATTATCTTTTCAAGTTTATAGTTGTATTTTCCAAAGAATAGAGTATGAAAAATTTCAGGTTTTTTTCAAATGAATGGTAAACAAAGACCTTGTAGATCGTTTCATACATCTCTATAGCTTTCATATCAGGGTTTATTTCACTTCTTAAATCTTTTAAATAGATTTTTTTAAAATAATCCACTGAACTATATAGGATAAGCTCTTCTAAATCTTCAAAATAATTGTAAATAGTTGCTGTATTATAACCAGCTTTTTTTAGCTATTTTCTTAATTGATAAATTTTCAATACCTTCATTTAAAAAATTAATTCTTGAGTTGCTTCAATAAAATACATCATAACTCTTTTTTTCTTAATATCTAGTTTATCCATATGTGCCCCTCTTACATTTTAACCATAAATAATCTATATACAAAAATTTATTTTTTTATTATTTTTTTATAATGCGATTATAAAATAACTGCGATTATTTGTCAAATAATTTTTACTAGAATTTCTATTTTTACTTATATTTTTTTCTTTTTGAATAAAAACATATATTAATGGAATATAGAAAAATAGAAAAAGGCTGTTGCAAATTGATGATTTTTTTATCATTAATTTGTGACAGCCTTTTTCTTCTTAATAAAAATAGAAATCTTTTTAGAATCCTATCCTATTTCAAGTTTTATTTTTGATTTTTGGGCGAACTTAACACAAGTCCATTATTTTTTTCTTTTTAAGCTATTTTTTTAATGGATGCAATATTACTCCTTGCTTTTTTTCTAATTAATTTTGCAAGATATCTATTAAAATTATAGGCTATACAAAATAGTCCTATTTCTCTTTTGCGCTCTCTTTTCCTCTAACTTTTTAATTTGCGCAATTTCATATCTTCTTTTAATACTGCAAAAAGCTCCTTCTACTTGAATACTTCTATTCATTCTTAATTGCTTTCCAAATTCACTTTCTATATTATCTTTTGATTCTTTTTGATAATTTTTCTGAATTTATAATTATATCTGACTTTCTTTTCTGTTTCTGGATTTTTAAAAATATATTGACTTTTTATCTTTTGAATAGTAGAGAAACTCTAATTCTAATCCATCTTTCCTAAACAGTCTATTTTCTCTTTCATCATAATCTAAATTCTCTACTCTATTCAAATCTTTTTATACTTTCTTGTCTTTGATTTCTCATAATATATTGGTTTTATGTATGATACATAATTGTTATTTTCTAAATACTCATAGTTAGGAAAACTTTCATAACCAGCATCAGCTACAACATTGATAATTTCAATATTTTGAGACTTAATTTTGTCAAGAAATGGAATTAAAGTTTTAGAGTCTGAAGGATTATGAAAAAATTTCATAAGAAGCTATATATTCGCTAATAACTCCAATTTGAAGATTATATCCAGGCTTTAATTGACCGTTGCGCATGTAATCTTCTTTCATTCTCATAAATGTCGCATCATTATCTGTTTTTTTGAAAAACTATTTCTTTCACTCTAAAATCTCTAAATAGTTAGTGTATTTTTTTAAATCTTTCAATATATGATTCTGCTTTTTCTAACAATATTTGTTCTTTTTCTTCTTTTACCTTTACCTCGAACCTTTTGAATTTTTTTAAATTTTTTTAAATATGAAAAACATCAAAAAAATATTATCCAAATCTTTATTAAAGTATTCGTTGAATTCATCAATTAATTCTAATATATTCTCTTCAAGTCTTTCTTTATATTTTAAAGTGGATTTCTTCCAGACAAAACTATATTTATTAGCATAAGCTTCTATTTTAGTACCATCAATGTAAATAGTTTCAGTAGAAATTTCACTTAATTTAAAAAGTTTATCTACAAATTGAGTGAACAACTCATGGATAACATCAGTAGCTTTTTGAAAGAAAGCGCGCAATAGTTGAATAATCAGGTATATTAGGTGAATTTAATAAATATTGAGCTCTTTTGGCTATCTTTACAAAGATACTCAATACCTCTAGTAGAATATATTCCTCTTGAATAAGCATAGATAATTACAGCAAACATATTAACAGGATGCACCTTAGTTTTGTTAGGAAATACTTGCATTAAATTAGAAAAATCCATTTCCTCCAGAATGGCGCTAAGTAGTCTAACAGGATCATCTTTATCAATATCTTTATTAATGTAAAAAAAGTTTAGGTTGAAAAACTCAAAAAATCTGTTATTATTAGTTGAATTTGACATAAGTATATTATATTAAATTTTTGAAGAAAATTTCCAAAAACTTATGTAATATACTTTTAAATTAAAAAGATGCTAAACTACAAAAAATGTTTTTTTAGCATCTTTTTTTCTTTTGGGACTCAACTATTTAATTTGCAACAGCCCCTTTGTTCTAAATTTATTTTGATAAAAATATTTCCAAATCTTTTTCTTACAGTTTCTCTTATTTCAATAGCAATCTTTTTCAGCTTTCTTTTTATCCAAACCAATCTTTTTCAGCAACTTTTAATATATCATTTAAACCAGGATTTACTCCATTCCCATTGATTGTTGTTGCATGTTCTCCGTTTATTGAATAACTATAAGTTAAGTCATAGGCAGGTGAAAGTTCCCATTTGTTTAGATCTTCATTGTAAATAAATGAAAAATTTTTAGAGTGGTCATCTCTATTATGAGAAAAGACATTGAAGCACATCAACCTAAATAGCTTTTCCACTTCTTCAAAACTTTTTAGTAAGATTTAAAAGTAAGCTGCATTAAATCATTATAGTCAAGATTGGGAATTCTATGAGAAGTTTCTAGTAATCCACTCACAGAAATCATATGTAGTTTTCTAATTGCTCCCGTTGATAATTTTTTCCTGTCAAATCTTTTTATCCCAAAAATAACCTGATGATATTTTTAGAAGGGAAAAGTTTTGTTTCAGGTATATCAATCTTACATTTTTTTAGCACAGACAGAATATAGATATTCTAACTTACCTATATTACTGTCATCTAATGAAGAAGGAAACTTTATAATCCAATCTTCATTATCAATTTTTGTTAAGATTTTTGGTCTTGCTCCTCCTGATGAACCTCCTAATTTAAAAAAGCTTATCTAAATCAGCTGAGTGTTCTGTATTTAGAATTTTTACAAGATAAAGCTAGATTATCATAATCTTCTTTATAATCTTTATCTTCTAAAAGATTATATTCTGGCTTATATGATAAAGCTCCCATTCCTGTTCTACCAACTATAGCTAGTCTATCTATTTGGCTAACTCTCTTGGGTTTTATATTTTGAGAATTTAACATTCTATCAACAAGCAATCTTCCCCAGCCATCAGGAAGACTATCAGAAAAAATTCCATATAGACCATCAAAAGGATCTATTCTAGGAATAAAAACTTGTTTTTTTAGAGGAAGACTAAATGGACTTATTGAAAAACCATTAGTTATCCAATTACTGTCATACTCAAAAGCCACAATATTATTTTTTTCATTAAAAGCTAGTGTTCCGACCTTTTTCATTATAGAAAAACTTGTAGAGACTTAATCTTGTTCATTTATTATCTCCTCAATAGAACTATATTGTTTTTGCTGAAATAAGTTTAAAAATTCATCTTCACATCCTAAAACAATAGCAATTTTTATAAGAGAAAAAGAGAAATTTCCCAGTATTTTCAAAACGTTTTATTGAACCAAAACTCACTTCCTGACTTTTTTGAAAAATTCTTCCTGTGTTAATTTTAATTCTTTTCTTCTTTTTCTAATATTTTTTTGCTATTTCTAATTGTATTTCTTTTTGGTGTCTTCATATTTAAAAAAATTCATATTCATATATAATATATTATCTAAAAATGTATAAAAAAAGTCAATATTTAGATAGTATATTATCTAAATATTAAAAGTAAGAATGTTACAATAATAATAAACCTATAAAAACAAATATCCTATAACTGCTGAAATATATTGTAGATAATAAATAATAATAGAAACCGAAGCTATTGCAAAAATTTTCATCTAGCATTTTTTTCCCAACCTCTAAACTTAAATTTTTATTTTATGGATAAAAATGTAAAGAAGATTTCAATTAGTAGAAAAAGTCGATACTAATATTATTTTTGTTGAATAGAAGAATAGAGGTTCTTTACAGATGTAGAAAGTCAATATTATCAAGTTAGCTAAAGGAAAAATATTTCTTCAATTTATATTTTGTTATATCTTTGAATTTGAAGAAATCTTTAGCTAATAGAAGAATATTATAGAAAAATTAATAGAATAGCATAAAATACTTCTATATAGATAAAAAAATATTTGAAAAAAATTTTCCTATACTTAATGTTAATTTGTCATTTAAAAAAATATAAATATTAGTTAATATCATTATGATTGCGACTATGATAGCTGTTTCATTATGAGGATTGTAGTATCTTTTAGTCATAGATAAGCACTCTCTTTTTCACTTATATCTTTTTCAGAAGTTTTCTGAACCTCATTGGTATTTTTTTATCGGTAAAAGCATAGTTTCTCACTTTTTTTGCAAAGTAAGAGTGCAGTAAAGATAAAAGGAAAAACTAAAAGGAACATCATACTTTTACTTTTTTTATTATTTTCATAGTTGGTCTCCTTAATTTCACATAAAGCAAAAATCGTTATATCCCTTTAATTATAACATAGTTATTGACTTTTTTAGTTAAAAGTTATAATTAAACTAGATATAGAAGTATATCATAAATGGAAAAAAAGAAAAAAATCGGGATTACAAAAACACCATTAACAACAATTAATGGTGTTTTTTTCTTTTTATTTTAATGTTTTAAACGTCTTCAGGGATCTTTTTATCTCTGAACACCTTATCAGCAAGATAGATAAATGGTGTATCACAGATAGCAACTATAAATTTAATTATATATGTTGATAAGAAAAATATTAAACATAACATCTATTGGATATACTCCATAGAAAGCGATAGTTGTAAACACTAAGTTATCTATAAGTTGGCTTAGCATTGTACTTCCATTATTTCTAATCCAAATGAATTTTTTTAGCAGGAAATTTCTCTCTGATTTTTTTCATATAACCAAACATCATGGAATTGAGAAATTAAATATGCAATAAGTGAAGCTATAGCTAACCTTGGTAATAATGAGAATATACTTTTTACACTTTCAAATATAGCTAAACCTTCAGGAACATCAAGAGGTTTAAAGTGTATAGCACATTGCATTATTAAAGTTGTTGCAACAAGTGAGAAAAAAATCCAATTTTTACAGCTGTATTTGCAGCTTTTTTTACCATAGTTTTTCACTTAAAAATATCAGTGATTAAGAAACCTCCAGCATATAGGATATTTCCAAGAGTTGCCTCCATACCAAAAAAAGATTAACCAAAATAACAACTTGTATATTTGCTAAAATTGTTGAGATAGGTACCCAAATATAAAGTCCCTATTTTTACCAAACTTTCTATAAGCAAAAAGTATACAAGAAAAAAATTAATTACTAACATTAAAAAAACCAAAGAAAAAAATATTGTGCATCATTGTTCAAAAAAACCCCCGATACAAAAAGTCTATTAAATAAAAAAATAAACTAATATTATATTGACTATCACTATATCAACTTTCTTTTTCAACAAGTTCTATTTGGCTATTGAAAAATACTTTCAATAAGCTACTCTAGTTTTTTTGTAACTCTCCAAAGACTTAAATTCCTGTGTATCGTACAGTACATTTTTTTAATATATATTTATTAACTAATTTTGTAATTAGCTAGATTTAGTGAGGCATTGTAATCTCTATCTATTGTAAGTCCACAGCATTCACAATGGTAAATTCTATCACTTAGTTTTTAAATCTTTTTGATAGCTCCACAATGTGAACACTTCTTTGAACTTGGATAAAGTGTTGGTACTCTCTCTAATTCTATTCCATATAATTTACATTTATATTCTATAAAAACTTATAAATCTATAAAAAAACTTTGTTCTGATATTGCCTTAGAAAGATGCTTATTTTTTTTAACATATTAGTTACTCTTAATGTTTCTATAACAATCTTTGATGGTTTGGTTTTTCACTATCTCTGTTGTTACTTGATGAGTATGATTGACTCTAATATTAGTTAAAGTTCTATTTATTAATTTTATCTTTCTTTCTAATTTAATAATATTTTTTTAGTTTTTTTATAAATTTTTTTCCATCTTTATTTATAAGATATTTTTTTACTAACTTTTTCTTTTTGTAGTCTTTTTTTAACTTTCTTTTTTTAACTTTCTTACTTTTTTAGTTTTATTAATATTCTTATAAACTTTTTTTCATTAGAACAAGTCGCTAAGTTTTTTTATTCCTAAATCTATTCCTACTGTAGTGTTATTATGTTCAGTTTTATGTATTTCTATTTTTTTCTAGAAAAAGCTTATATACCAATATTTACCATCATAACTAATATGAGGATTAAGATAATGTTTTTTTCTTCTATTAATAACTCTGGTAATGGTTCAGCAGTTTTAATTTTTTTCCTAACTTTTTCACATTGAACACCATTTTTGAGTTTTCTTCATAGATTCATAATTTACATAAAAAAACTTATATTACTTTTTTTCTATTTTTTTATATTTAGGAAAAACTTGCTTTTTTTATCGAAAAAAATTTTTTTATAAGCTAGGCATAAATCTTTCACTGCTTGTTTTAAGACATTACTTCCTACTTCGCATAACCATTTAAAGTCTTCCTTCTTTTTTAACTTAGTCATTTCTCTTCTTAAAACCTTTATCGTTTATAAACTTATTGCCTTTTTTTGTGGTTATCAATTTGTTTATCCAAAGCCCAGTTATATATGAACCTCGAGCAACCAGCTGATTTCCATAATAATATTTCTTGTTCCTTTGTAGGTTTAAGTCTTATCTTTGTACCTATAAATGTATAAGCTGTACTATCCATATATACACCTCACTTTTTATCTTTTTTTGATGTATATATTTTTACACTAAATTTATTGAAAAAAATCAATTTATTTTTTTATTCATTTTAATAGATTTTTTTGTGCATTCACTTTAAGTCGCAACTCTTAAAGCAGTCTTTCTCTCACGAGTAGACCTCTTATGCTTTCACATAAGCGTAGACTATTTGTTAAGCTCTTAATAAAGCTCCGAATATTTTTTTCTTCCACCCTTGATATAAAGTCGTGTCAATATATCTGCTTGTGGTTTTACTTTCCCATATTTCATATGGTTATCTTCTTTTTAAAAGGGAGACTCAATCTCCTAGTCGTTGAACCTCTACTCATAGCTTATGCCTTAGAGTAGTTGGTAACTAAACACCGATTAACTTTAACTGTTTACTATCTTTTTACCTTTTTATAAACAGTGTTCCTTTAGAATTATAATTAAAAATAGGTTGCACTAATAAAAAAAGACTATTTTTAAATTATAACTTTTTTTCATCTTAGGACATACAAATCAATTTTTTTCTGCTTTTCGCCACCTTTCAAGCCTATTATTTCTAATTACTTTGTAGTTTGATTTATCTTTACGGTTTCCTAGTTTTAAATTCGAGCTACCTCAACATTACTGTTAAAGTAGGGGTTTTTCTTGACAATTATTTTTATAGTTCTATTAATTATTTTCCTTCCCAAATCTTTATTATCTATTAAAATTTCAACTCTATCATTATCAAAAAGATGTTTCATATCTTGTACAAAACCATTTAACAAGTTCAGCATCTCTTTTTTACCACAGTTCCATTGTCCACAAAAAAACATTTATTGTTATAGCCTTAAAAATACTTTAAGCCTATTTCAATATCATTTTTTTATCATTTCTTTTGTCTGTCCTTGAGTTGCAATCAAAAGACAGACTGAATATATTTTTCTCAGATAATTCTTTTTATCTTCTTTTTCATCTAAGAGAATATTTTTTTCTTGTAAACATTTCCTTCTAAAAATCGTTATCAAAACTTTCTATCCCCGTTCTAAAACCTGATTTCAACTTTTTTTCTTTTCATTGAAATAGTTAATAATTTCATCTAAACGAGAAAGATAAGAATAGAAAAATCTCAAAAATACAAGATTTTAATATCTTTTTCATAAACGACTTCTCTAATTTTTTTCTAAAGTTTTCTTAGGGAATTTCAAACACAGAACCAGAATTTATAACTTCTAAAAACTCCAAATTCTCCAGTTATTTCCTTTTAAAACTTCCAAATTAACCTCATTAATTTCTTCCTCATTGTTTGAGTTATCTTCTATGTAGTTACAGAAACTACATTTTCCATAAGCACAAGGAAAAAGATTTTTAAGAGCACTATCTCTCTTTGAAATTTTTCCTTCTACCTTACTATACCTTATACCCATTTTCCTCCTCTATACTTTTTATTGCTTAGTGAAAAATATTATATATAGGTCGTTACTGAGTAAATCTTTAACTCGAAACTTATTTTTACGTGTATAAATTTGAGTTTGAGACTTTTACTGGAGCGTCCATAAATATGTTGAGTGAGCTGTCAGTAGCTCTGAGATACAATAACAGGCAAATTAATCGAATATCTTTATATAATATTTTTACAAATAAAAAAGGGGACTTGCACCCCAAGTCTAGTTTTTTTAAGATGGTTTTGCTAGTACATCTACTATGTAATTTTTTTAAAAAAATTTAGTCTCAGTCCGAGTTATTTCTTTAGTGCATCTTTAGTATTAGAATTTTTTTAAGTAATTCTCTGTATTGCTTTGATAAAGTTTTTAACAGTGAATTTTCTGATAAATTGATACCAGAAGAATTGCATTTTTTTCCATTCCTCTTACAGAATCTTGTAGCATTCTCTTAACGAAATCTTGTTCTTCATAGCTCATTTTTAATTTCAGTACTTTCTTTTTTTAGAAGCAACATCAGTAATATAATTTAGAAAATTATATACTCCTGCATATTGACTGTTAGAAGCTGTATCAGAAAAATTGTTTCTTAGCCTCATTAATGAATCTAACAAGAAGTTTTTTTTATCGTTTTTTTATCTAATTGTATAGTGTATTTTCTTTTACCTTTTTCCTATTTTTTTGAATAGAGTTCATCATTCCCATCATAGAAGACATATTATTCATTTCCATAGGACTTAAGGCAGTTGGATTAACTCTTGTACCCTTCATTTTATCACCTCACCTCCCTATTATTTTTTTGTAATTTCATCTGTAGATATTGCACCATTTCTAAGTATTTTAGGAACATCAGAAGTCAGGTCAATTATAGTTGAGGCTTCACCGAGTTTACATTCGCCACCATCCACTAAAATATCAACTCTTGATTTTATAGCTTCTGACAATTCATTATATGATTTAGGAGTGGCCTCCCCTGAGATATTAGCACTTGTTGTGGCTAAAATACCACCAGCTAAATCAATAATCTTTAATAGCTAAATCTAAGTTAGGAATTCTCACACCTATGGTGTCTCCCACCAGAGACCATAATACTTGGAATATGCTCTTTTCTTTTAAGTATAACAGTCAAAGCACCTGGCCAAAAAGCATGAGCTAACTTTTCTAAGACTTCTCTATTTTCATCAGAGATAGTAGCAACTTCTTCAACTTTATCAACAGAACTTAAAAAGTGCAATAAGAGGAGAAGTAAAACTCCTACTCTTTGCAAGATATATATTATTAATACTTTGTTCATTAGTAACAATAGAAGCTAGACCATAGACAGTGTCAGTTGGATAGATAATAAGTGAACCTTTTTTTAATTCACTTGCTAATTCAGTCCACTTATCATCACTAATATCAGATATATTATCTATCTTAAGATATTTTTTTCCATTATTCAAATAATTCTGAAACTGATTTATTATTTAGTTATTCTGTCTATTGCAGATGCAAATACAGAGTCCACTGATATTATTTTTAACTTTGTCTATTTTCTTTCTTTCAGGTAATGCTATTGAGTCTGTTACAACTACTTCTTTTTAAAAGCAGATTTTTCTAATCTTTCTATTGCTGGATCAGAGAAAAACAGCATGAGAGCAACAAGCATAAACTTCTTTAGCTCCTCTTGCAGCTATTGCATCAGCACCATTAGTTATAGTTCCTGCTGTATCTATCATGTCATCTATGAAGATAGCTATTTTTCCTTCAACTTCTCCAATTAAGTTCATAACTTCAGCAATATTTGGTTTAGGTCTTCTTTTTGTCAATGATAGCTATTTTACAATCTAATTTTTTTCAGCTAATTTTCTAGCTCTTTTAACTCCACCAACATCTGGAGAAACAACTACTACATCATCTCCATAGAAAACCTTTTATCTTTAAAAATATTTTTGCCATTAATGGTAATCCTTGCATATGATCAACAGGGAATATCAAAGAATCCTTGAATTTGATCAGCATGTAAATCCATTGTTATAACTCTATTAACACCAGCTGTTGTTAATAAGTTAGCAACAAGTTTAGATGTGATTGGTTCTCTTGGTTTAGACTTTCTATCTTGTCTAGCATAACCATAGTAAGGAATAATAACATTTATTGTCTTAGCTGAGGCTCTTCTTAGTGCATCAACAAATATTAAAAAGTTCCATAAGATTTTCATTTACAGGTTCTGAAGTAGATTGAACAACAAAGACATCTCTACCTCTTACAGTTTCTTCAATTTCAATATAGACTTCTCCATCTTTAAATCTTTGAATTTCTGCCTTTCCTAGTTGTAAACCTATTTTTTTCAGCAATTTCTACTTGCCAACTCCAAATTTGAACTTCCAGAGAAAAATTTTAACGTTATTAAAATTTATCATCTTATTTTTTTCCACCCTTCCTTTATTATTTGTTTACTTCTTTCAACACTAAGAGAGTCGCTTGGAACATCCTTAGTTATAACCGAACCAGCACCGATAAGGGAATTATCCCCAATACTTACAGGAGCAACAAGCATAGTGTCACTTCCTATAAAAAAACTTCTTTACCAATTTCTGTTTTAAATTTATTTTTTTACCATCATAGTTACAAGTTATAGTTCCTGCACCTATGTTAGTTTTTTTTCACCAACATGAGCATCTCCTAAGTATGTTAAATGCCCAGCTTTTTACTCCTTTTTTTCAAGGGTAGATTTTCTTAGTTTCAACAAAGTTACCTATATGAACATTTTCTTTTAAATGAGATTTAGGTCTTAAATGTCATAAGGTCCAATAGTTACTCCATTTTCTACTATACTTTCTTCAATGACAGAGCTTTTCTATTCTAACATTATCATATACCTTTACTATCTATAATTCTAGTACCTGATAATATTTCACAGTTTTCTCGATTTCTGTATTTCCTTGTAAAGTAACATTAGGGTAGATAGTAGTATCTCTACCTATTTTTTTACTTCATCTTCTATATATGTATTAGCAGGGTCTATTAAGATAACCCCTTCTTCCATAAGAGCAGTATTTTTTTCTTTCTCTTAGTACTCTTTGAAACAAGTGCTAGCTCAACTTTTTGAGTTTCACTCCTTGAATTTCCATACTATCTTCTAGAGAATATGAAATAACTTTCTTATTGTCATTTGATAGAATTTCTATAACATCAGTTATATAATATTCATCCTTTTTCATTGTTATTATTGATTTGTGCTAAGGCCTTAACTAAGTCTTGTGACTTAAAGATATAGACACCAGCATTGATTTCTTTTTATCTTTTTTTGTTCTTCATTAGCTTCTTTTTCTTCAACAATCTTTAAAACTTTTGTTTCCATCTTTTAAAAACTCTTCCATAACTGAAAGGATTTTCAAAGACAGCCGATAAAAATTATAGCATCAGCATTTTTCCTTTTTGTATTCATTGTAGAAATCTATTAAAGTTTCCTTTCTAATTAAAGGAATATCTCCATTAATTATAAGAACATCACCTTGATAGTTTTTCTAGTTTAGGGTACAGCTTGTTTAACAGCATGACCTGTTCCTAATTGTTCTTCTTGTACAACATAACTCACATCAGATCCTAAAAACTTCTAAAACCTTCTCTTTTTTTATGCCCTAGTATCAATACATTTTTCTTCTGTATTAAGAGCATTTAGAGCATCTATGATTCTGATAATCATAGGTTTAGAATGAGCAAGATGAACAACTTTAGGTAAGTCAGATTTCATTCTTGTACCCTTTCCAGCAGCCATAATAATCGCTTTCATTTTATCCTCCATTAATATTAATTAGATTTTTAGATTTTCATAAGCTTCGTTTATTTCTTTCATTTTACTTTTCATGGTATTTCTTTTCACTATCAGATGCATTTACAAACTTATCTGGGATGATGCTCTTTTGCAAGTTGATGATAGGCTTTTTAATCTCTTCTTGACTTGCTCCATCTTTGACTCCCAAAATACGATAATATTTACTTCTATTACTTGTATAAGTACCTGTTCTTTGATAGCTGCCACCTTGTCTATAACCTCCAGAAGAGTTACACCATAAGTGCTACCGCCAAAGCTACCACCAAAGGCATTTCTAATAAACTCTTCAAACTCTTCTTGAGTGAAAAGTACCACTAGATCTTGTATTATTATAAGTTCCATTTTGACCAAAATCACGACCAAAGATATTTCTAAAAAAATTCTTCAGCTTCTTCTCTAGTACTAAAGTGTCCATAATATCTTGTATCATTATAAGTATTGTTTTCTCTTGTTCCATTTGAATTGTTATTACTACTAGTATTATTTCTATACCCACCAAAAGAAATCATCATTTTGAGTTCTAGTTCTTTCTGTAAGTATTAGAAGATGTACCAACTTTTTCAATAACTTTACATATAAGGAAAAAGATAAGAAATACTATAAATAATATAAATATCAAAAAAATATTTAAAAACTATCCCAGCCAAAAATAAACAAAAATTTCTATAATAGCTAATGGTATGATTGCCTTTAGAAGCTTTCTCTATTCCAAGAGTTAGAACTAATATGAAGAACATTACCACTAAAGGTAATAATATAGCTTCCATTGAAATCACCTCTTTATTTTATAATACTACTACTAGCAAATTATACCATATATAGTCTTTATTTTACAAAGTTTTTAATAGGAAAAATAATTTTGCTTTTTAAAAGTTATATAAAAATATAATGTTTAATTTTTAGTTTTTAATAAAAATAATTGACAAATAGAACTTTTGATAATATATAATTGATATCATATTGCTTCATTTTGTGTGAGCTAAAAATAGATCAAGAAACAATTTGAGTCCCAGCAAAAATCACAGGGAGAGGTTCTGTGTTTTTGTGTGGGCTTTTTCTTATATAGGAGGTTGAGAAAAATGAAAATTACAAAAGTAAAATTAGGAATCATTTCAGTTCCTTTAAGAGTACCATTTAAAAACAGCTCTACGTACTGTAAATAGTGTTGAAGATGTTATTGTGGAAATTCATACAGATACAGGAAATATAGGTTATGGTGGAAGCACCTCCAACAGGAGCAATAACTGGAGATACTACAGGAGCAATAATAGGAGCTTTTAAAAGATCATATTATAAAAACTATAGTTGGTAGAGATGTTGATGATTTTGAAAATCTTATGAAAGATTTAAATTTCTGTATAGTAAAAACACTAGTGCTAAGCGAGCAGTGGATATAGCACTTTGGGACTTATATGGACAACTTCATAAAATTCCTGTACATAAGTTGCTAGGTGGAAGTCGTAAAAATTGATAACAGATATAACTATCAGTGTTAATCCTCCTGAAGAGATGGCAAAAGATGCAATAAATGCTATAAAAAGAGGATATGATACTTTTAAAAGTAAAGGTTGGTATAGATCCAACATTAGATGTAGCAAGACTTAGTGCTATTCGTGAAGCAATAGGTAAGGATTATAGAATTCGTATAGATGCTAATCAAGCTTGGACACCAAAAACAAGCTATAAAGCTTTTTAAATCAAATGCAAGATAAAGGTTTAGATATAGAATTGGTAGAGCAACCTGTAAAAAGCTCATGATTTTGAAGGTTTAGCCTATGTAACTAAGTATGCAAATGTACCAGTTCTTGCAGATGAAAGTGTATTCTCCCTGAAGATGCATTTAAAATATTAGAGATGAAAGCGACAGATTTAATCAATATCAAGCTTATGAAATGCGGTGGAATTTACAATGCTTTAAAAATTATAAGTATGGCAGAAGTATTAGGTGTAGAATGTATGATTGGTTGTATGCTTGAAGCAAAGGTAAGTGTAAATGCAGAGAGTGCATTTAGCTTGTGCTAAAACAAATTATAACAAAGATAGATTTAGATGAATTCTGTTCTTTGTTCCGAAGATCCAGTTGTAGGAGGAGCTATTTTTTTAATGAAAAAGAAATAATGGTTTCTGATGACTATGGTCTTGGAATTAAAGCTATAAATGGAATAAAAATACATAGATTAGAAAAAGTAAAAGGAGGTTACATATGGTTATTACTAATGGTTTTTACTTATATTGCTTTTTGATGTGTCTTGCAGGTTGCTTATTATTACTAGAAAAATATTCAAAATGGAAAAATTTTTAATATAGTTCCTGCGTTGGTTTTCATTTATATTTTAAATATGGCTTTTTGCACAATGGGACTTTTTGACTCTGAAGCCTGTTCAAAAGCATATAGTGTATTGAAAAAATAATTTGTTATATGCAATGATTTTTTTGTTATGTTACTTCGTTGTGATTTTAGAAACTTGCAAAATTAGGGTGGAAGAATGGTAGCTATTTTTTAGCTTGTTCATTTACGTTATTTGTAGGTTTTATTATAGGATATCCAATTTTTAAAAAGTTTTTAGGAGAAAATGCTTTTGGGGAGCAGTAGCGACTCTTTATGCTTCTTGGGTTGGAGGATCAGCAAATATGGCAGCAATGCAAGCGACTTTTACCAGTAGATGCTGGAGCATATGGTTGTGCATTAGCGCTTGATACAGTATGTTATTCACTTTGGATAGCTCTACTTCTTCTTATGGTTCGTTATTCTTCTAAATGGGATAATGCAACTAAGGCAGATACTTCAAATTACAAGAAATTGCAGATATAGTCGCTAAAGAAGTTCAAAAAGAAAAAGAAAACTGCTAGTGCAAAGACAGACTGGGTATTTTTAATTGGACTATCTTTAATGGTTTCAGCTCTTTCTCAAATGGTAGGAGCATATCTTAACAATGCTTTTTCATCAGTAGGTCATAGCAATGTTTGATAAAGGGAACTATGACTACTGTGTTTGTGACTGTTCTAGGACTTGTATGTGCTTTAACACCTCTTGGAAAACTTCCAGCAGTTGAAGAGCTATCTACTGTATATCTATATGCAGTTGTTTCTTTACTAGCTTCAACAGCATCAGTTGTAGATTTGTTGACAGCACCTATGTGGATAGTTTATGGATTATTTATATTAGTAATACATGTTGTTCTTATGTTTATACTTTCAAAAATTTTTCATTGGGATTTATGTATGGTTTCAACAGCTTCACTTGCAAATATAGGAGGGTCGCATCTGCACCGATAGTTGCTTCAGCTTATAATCCATCTTATGCAGGAATAGGAGTACTTATGGGAGTTCTTGGAGCAGACAGTTGGAAAATTTCTGTGGAATAGGAATAGGTCAAATATTAAAAATGATGTCATAGTAAAAATAAAGAATATAGGGAGAAGATTATGGAAAAAAATATACAGAGTGGAAAAAAAGAAATTGAAAAAAATTATTTCAGAAGTAAAGGGACAGGTCTCTGTAAGTTTCTATGATTTAGACAAAAATATAGCATTCTCTATAGATGGAAATAAAAAGGTTTTGTCAGCTAGTATGATAAAAACTTCTTATACTAGCAGAATTAATGAGACTAAGTTTCTGAAGCTGAGCTTTCACTTTCTCAAAAATAACTCTAACTGATTCTATGAGAGTTGGAGGAGATGGGATTTTGAAAGTCTTAGACTCAGGACATCAGTTCAGTTTAAAAAGAATTAGTAAAAGCTTATGATTGTTGTGAGTGATAACGAAGCTACTAATATTTTAATAGACTTATTGACTATGGAAAATATTAATGCTTTAGGAAGAAATTTAGCTTTAAAAAGAAACTTTTTACAAAGAAAAATGATGGATTCAAATGCTAAAAGAAAAAAAGGTTATGATAATTACACTTCTTCTGATGATATAGCCTTATTGTTAAGACTTATCTACGAAGGGAAAATTAATTAATGAAGAAGCTAGTGAAATAATCCTAGATATTCTATTACAACAACAGCAGTCTGAAAGATTACAAAGATACTTACCAAGTGATACAAAAGATTGCACATAAGTGTGGAGATTTAGATAATTTAGAAAATGATGGAGGAATTATTTGGATAAATGATAGAGCATATATCTTAGTTGTTCTGACAAGTGCCATGCCAAACTTAGAATGTAGAGAAACAATAGGAAAAATTTTCCAAATATATTTATAGCAAAATGGAAGAACAAATTTAATACAATATTAGGGGTTTGTTACAAGACATAATCTTAATTTAAAAAGTAAAAATAAGTGAGTTACGAATGGAAATTTTATGGTTAAGAAATTTACTCAGTAACGAACTATTTTTACTTTTTGTTTATAAATCTATTAAATTTATATACGGATAGCTTTCTAAATTAGTTAGAAATTCCTCATTTATCTAACTTTAAAAATTATCTTTTCTAAAAATGACTTATCTATAACTTCAGCTTCGTAATCTTTTAATAGCTTTTTCTATTTCCCCTAACTTTTCATAAGGAATTTCAAAAAGTAAGTCAACTTTGTTAACAAAAATCTATAATTTCTGCTTCAGTTATTCCAAGTTTAGCAGTCTTAGCATAGTTTCTAACCAGACCACCAGCACCTAATTTAATTCCACCAAAATATCTAGTAGCAATAACAACTAAGTTAGTTACTTCCATATAGTTTATAATATCTCTATAGGGTTTTCCCAGCCGTTCCACTTGGCTCGCCATCATCATCAACTTTAAAAATTCTAAGCCTTTATTATTTATTTTATAGGCCGAGCAATTATGAGTTGCATTAGGGGTGGAGACTCTTAATATAATTTATATATTCTTCTGCTTCCTCTTTTTGAAAAAACAGGTTTCACAGAGGCAATAAATTTTGATCTTCAAATTCTATAGAGCATTCTTTTTATAGTTTTTAATTTTTCCATATCCTCCTCATCTCTTTTAACTTTATTATATATTATGTTTTTAAGAGAAATAAAGAAAAAATTCATTTTTGTTTATTTATAATTCAAAATAGAATATTTTTGAATCAAATCTATAAAAAGCACAAAAAGATATTGACTTTAAATATAATATGATATAATTAGTTTTATAATCGTTTTAAAATAAAAGGAGGAGAGTTTATGTTTAGTTATTTGCAAAAATAGGTAAGGCACTTATGGTTCCAGTTGCCGTTTTACCAGCAGAGCAACAATGCTGAGGATTAGGTTACTGGATAGATCCAACTGGATGGGGGCAAACAGTCAATTAGCGACTTTCTTAATAAAAAGCAGGCAGCAGTAATAGATAATATGCCAATACTATTTGCAGTTGGGGTTTGCTTATGGTATTTCGAAGGATAAGATGGAGCAGCAGCACTTGCTGGATTGGTAGCCTTTGAAATTGTAACAACATTGTTATCTAAAGGTGCAGTTGCACAAATAATGGGGAATAGATCCTGAACAAGTTCATGCAGCTTTTTGGAAAAGGTAAATAACCAATTTATAGGAATACTTTTGTGGGGTTATATCAGGGAAATTATATAATAAGTTCCATAAGACTGAATTACCTAAATTCTTAGCTTTCTTTAGTGGAAAGAGATTTGTTCCTATTATAACATCAGTTGTTATGATAATAGTATCTTTCATCTTAACTTACATATGGCCAGCTATATTTGGAGCTTTTAGTAAGTTTTGGTACAAGTATTGCTAAATTAGGACCAATTGGAGCAGGTATCTATGGTTCCTTAACAGATTATTAATTCCTGTAGGATTACACCATGCAGTAAACTCAGTTTTTCTGGTTTAACGTTGCGGAATAAATGATATAGGAAGATTCTGGGGAGCACCAGAAATGGCTTATGCAGACTTACCAGAAATATTACAAGGAACATATCATGTTGGAAATGTATCAAGCAGGATTCTTCCCAATAATGATGTTTGGACTTTTAGGAGCTTGTCTAGCATTTGTTCAAACTTCAAAACCTGAAAATAGAGCTAAAATAGTTTCAATAATGGTAGCAGCTGGATTTACAAGTTTCTTAACAGGAGTTACTGAACCAATAGAATTTGCATTCATGTTTGTTGCACCACTTTTATATCTAGTGCATGCATTATTAACAGGGCTTGCTCTATTCTTAGCAACATCATTTTAACTGGATGGCAGGATTCAGTTTCTCAGGAGGATTTATTGACTTCTTCCTATCTTTAAAAATCCTAATGCTCAAAGTCCATTTATGCTAGTAGTTTTAGGTTTAGTTTTCTTTTGTAATTTACTACTTTGTTTTCTTTATTCGTTATAAAAAGCTTTCAATTTAAAAACTCCAGGTAGAGAAGAAAGTGAAGAAGAAAAAGAAGAAGTTGTAGAGTAAATACATCTAATACTGCATTAGCAGAAAGCCTAGCAACTTACTTAGGTGGAGCAGACAACAGTAGTTGAAGTTGACAACTATCAACAAGACTTAGATTAAAAGTTAAAGATAGTGACAAAATTCAAGATTCTGAAATAAAGAAATTAGTTCCAGGTCTTTTAAAAACCTTCAAAAGAAGCAGTACAAGTTATAATAGAGATCACATGTTGAATTTGTTGCAACAGAATTTAAAAAGAATATTAAATAAATAAATAAAAAGAGCTACTAACTGCAATTAGTAGCTCTTTTACCATTTTCCCTATAACTCTTTTATCGTATCTTTATTATAGTCTTTATTTTTACATTGTCAATGTTATAATTTATTTGCCATTTTTTTCTCCTTGAAACTTTCTTAAAAGGAGGTGGAAAGGTTGAAAAATTCTTTTATCGTACTGATAATAGTTATTTTTACTATTATCTAAAAAGCTTATTAAGCTTTTTATGTGGGAGTTGCTCGCAACAACTCCTACTTTTATATTAATTGTTAGAGTTCTATTTCCATAAGTCCAAGCATTCTTTTTCTTCTTTTTCAAAAATAGCCTGAAAAATTTAATTTCTTTAATAAATTTAGATAAGAGGTAACTAAGCTTTTAATTTTTCATCAGCATAATTAACTCTTTTCTTTATCAGATAAAAAGAATGTTAAATAGTCGAGTTGTTCATTGTTTTCAAATTTTTCAAGACCATATCTAATACAAAGCAGGAAGAATGAAGAAATATGCTTCATTACTTAAATAGTAAAAATCTAGTCCATTTAAAAATTAACAATGGTTTCTTCATCTAATTCTTTTCCATAGTTTATTTGAAAAAGTTTTTATTAAATACTGACTTTGAGAAGCATCTTCATTTCTATATAGTTCATTCACTATGGAATTTTTATTCAAAGATATTTTTGTTGTCAAATTCTTGAAAAATATTTTTGATAAAGATTTTTCTTCAATAAGCCAATTTACTTCATTAATTCCTCTTTCAACTTCCTCACTATATATATCTAAATCTTCTTTTTTTAGATTTATCTTTAATAAGTTTAAGAATATCTAAAATATCTTCTAAGTCTTTCTTTTTCAACTTTGTTAGCTTAAAAACTTTTGAGATATATTTTTCATTCAAATATACAAATTCTTCAATATCTTCTGTATTTTGAGAAAAATTTAGCAAATGTATCTAAAAAAACTGATTAGATTTATATTATCTGAAGAAATATCATTTTAATATTGCTATTTTTATCTATTTTCATATTTTTCACTTCTTTCTAATTCTTTATTATTTTTCAAATATTAAGGGTATATCAGAGTTATCACACATAACCTCCCTTGTAAAATGTTCATACTTATCAGCATATTTTCTATATGCTATGTTTAAAAGGTAAAGATATCCAAGGACTATGAGTGAAAGGTGCCAACCTTTTAAAGATATTCTTCATACTATATGTTTCTCTCAAGCCCAAGCAGTACCTTTTTCTAATTCCTCAACTGTCATTTTCTTAGGAGTAAATACTAGTGTTCCACATCATACATAGCCCAATTCTTTTCAAATATTCTGTTTTTCTGCTTCAAGTTGAGCATAGAATTGTGTTTTAGGAAAAGGAGTTAAAAATACTGTATCTAGGTAAGTCAATCTTAGCTTTAACGACAGCTTCGACAGTTCTTTCAAATACAGAAGTATCTTCTTCATCACTTCCAAAGGCGAAACAACCTTGTACTAAAAATTCCATAGTCATGAAGTTTTTCATAAGTTCTGCATAATCAGCAACCTTGTTTATACCCTTATTGATATAACTTTGAGATTCCTGAGTGATAGATTCAAAACCTATTAACAAACCTTTACAACCACTATCTGCAAAAAGTCTTAATCATATTTTCATCTATACCCACAGAAGAAGTTACAAGTCCCATCCAATATTTATTTAAAGATTTCATTTCTTTAAAAAGTCTCATTGCATATTCTCTATCAGCGATTAAATTTACATCAGGAAAAGGATAATCTTTTCTGAAAAACATTTCAACTCTCAGATAATACTTCCTTTTATAGGTCTCTTATATATTTTTCTTCCAAAGGCAGTTGGATAGGCACAGAAAGTGCAAGGTAATGAACAACCTCTAACAACTTCAACAGTTGCCGTTGTAATATATTTATCTTTTTGTAAAAGCTCTCTTCTAGGAATTACCTTATTATCTAAATTAAACTCCTTTGTCTTGAATATACATTCTTTTTAATCTTCCATTTTTAAAAATCTAAAAAGCATTTGTGAAAAGTTTGTTCAGCAAATCCTACCATTACAACATCTGCATGTTGAGAGGCTTCTTCTGGCATAAGTGAGGGTGAACTCCACCTAAAACAACAGTGATACCTCTTTGTCTAAAATAATCTGCATAGGCATAGCATCTTTGAGATGTTCCTGTGATAGAAGTCATAACAATAATATCAGCTTCTAAATCCAAAGGAATTTTTCAATAGTTTCATCATAAATTTTTGCCTCAGCATTTAAACTTTCAGGAATTAATGCTGCCAAAGTTGTTAATGTTAATGGTCATAATGGAGACTTTTTCTCAAAAACTTCCATTAAAAACGGTGCATTGCACTCAGCAGGTGCTAAAAAGCTATCTTCATTTGTCCTCACTTTCTTGAAAAATATCCATTGAAGATATTCTCCCAGCCACTTTCTTTTTGAAAAGTGCTGTCATTTTGATATTTCCTAATTTTTTTGATTTTTATTTTGACAAGCCTGTATATATTCTTTTTCAGGCTGACCAGTTAATGTAAACACTTTTATTGCTTTTAATTGTCCTAATTTTCGGCAATAATCATAGTGAAAAATTTTCTCTTAATTTATTTTCTAAATCTTGAACATTTATTTTTTTCTATCAGTTTTTATAAAAAGTATATAGTGATTTCTATTAGGTGCAAACATATGAAATCTATTTTTTGTTTGTAAGTTTCCATTATATTTTTCAAAAACTTTCCTCTAGTTTCTCACCAAAACAAATCGGATACGCCCTTTTCTTCCAGCGAATTTTATGTGGGGAACATTATTTTCTAGAGAAATAACTTCATGATATCTCCTATACAATATCTATATAAACCTCAGAAGTTGTAATAATAAGTTCATATTTTTATTGGCTTCAATTTCTGAAATATTATAAATTTTATTGTCATCTAAAGATAGAAATTCAAAAATGTGAATAAAAACTTAGTTTAGAAAGATTTTTTTCTTAGCATCAGGAAATGAAATAAATCCTTCTGTTGCAAAGCAAACCTTTTTCTTGAATTACTGTATTGGGAAAGATTTCTTGTATCTTTTTAGATATTCAGTTGAATTCATATATCTCCCAGCAACTTAGTAAGAATTAGATTTTTCCAAATTTTATGATATTCTTTTGGCTTCTATATATTTTCTCACTCTTTGTTTTCTCTTTCTTTGAGAGTTTTTAAAATCTTTTCAGAATTCTTTTCTAAATACTCCATTAACAAAAAGTAGTAAACTAGGACTCCAAAAAGAAAAAGTCTAATATTTTCTTCTGCAACAAGGGCTGAAAAGAGTTTTAAAGTAAAATCTATCCATATCTTTTTCATTTTTTTAATGTCCTTAGGATTTACAAAGATAGAGTCTATTAGATGTTTTTCAAAATTTCCAAAATACTCACTATCTTCTTCAAAGCCTATGGAAATAACAGATTTTTTTCTTTATGTTGAAAATCTATTTTAGGGAGTGATACTCCAATAACTTTTTCCAAATTTTAAGCTAGGATATTTTTATATAGAGAGTATAGCCAAACTTTTATACCAGCTTGAAACTCTCTTTTTAAACTATCAGTGTAGGTATTAATTTACTTGCAGAAGTTGAACCACTTGTTAACTCAAACATCTTAACTTTCTCATAAGCTAGTACATGCCTTTCGCCATTCTTTTATCTATATATAGGTAGATAATCTTCTCATGTTGTAAGTGGAACTTCTTTTTGAAAAATCTTCAATAGTTTTTATCTCATTGAAATTATATTTTTCCCATAAAGAGAATTCTCGTTGTTTTCTAAAAAATCTCTTTTAATTTATTTTTTGTATCTCTAAAAATATTTCTGCTACTCATATATTTCTTATATTCTTTTTGTAGAAAAGCAAAAATATACTATGAACAATATAAAAGATAAAGTTTTGATAACATAACTGATCCTTCCTATAAAAATAGTTCATTGCTAACTAGATTTCTAGAAAAATTTTCTTTGTAAAAACTTAATAATTTTTAGTTATATATAGCGATTACTTTTTGTTAGCCTATAGTGTTTCAAGAGCTCCACAAAGGCTCTCTCAACATTATAGGACGTCGCAGTAATCTTATTAAAAGTTATAAATAATTTTATTTCAAAAGAAAATTTCTGGCAATTAAATTATGATGCAATTCACTTATTTTTATATATTAAGCCTTAAGTAAATAAAAATTTTTAATGTCTTTTCTTTTAGATTTTCAACTTTTAAAGAAGTGATACAAACTAAATCGTTCCTTTTTCATAATTAGGATTACTTTCTAAAAAGAATTGAACATTTTTATCTTTTAACTCTTTCTCAGTTATGTCAGCAACTCCTTTTTCAAAGAGTCTTTTATTCCTTTGTACTCTATTACTCCATTTTCTTTGTTATACTCATTTGGATATTTAATTTCACTCAAAGAGATCCATTATATTTTTAAATTTTTCAGGAGTTTCAGCCTTTATAATTGGGATAAAATTCTTTATAGAAAGTTGGAAGAAATTTATAAGTCTTGTAGCCTTTGACTATTAAAAACCAATAGAAATTCTTGTATTTTTCTCCAAAGGGGAAGAAGAAATTAGCAAAAACTTTAAATAGAGTTAAGTTTCCCAATTTTCTTTATCTATTATTGTGTCACCTGAGAATACTCCATATATTTCTTCATTTTCTAAAGTAAAGTTCATTATCTTTTGAGTTGAAAAACCTTTCACCTATATTTTTTATCATCTTTTAAAATAATACAATAATCTTTTTCTTTTAAATCTTTTAAAAATACATCTTTTTCAACATCATTGTAAAACTCGGTCATTAAAATATACATTTCTTCTATTTCACTCTGTGAAATTTTATTGATTTTAACTATATCGCCCTTTTAGTTCCATTTAATTTTCACTCTTTTTACAAGTTCCAAAATTTGAATCTTATATCTTTTTTCCTTATTTTTATCTTCTCCATAATATACTTTTATAGAGTTTACTTTTATATTTAAAAAGATTTAATTTTCTTTAGTTGCATATCTAGTGATGAATTTTCATAAGTACCTATCATGAAGAAATCACAAGAACAGCCTATATTTTTGTAGATATTTTATAGCCTCCAAAACATTATTATAGTCATCATCTTTTGTAATTATATCGACATATAGAAATTTCATCTCAGTATTTTTCTCTGGTAGTTCAGGATAACCAAAGAAAGAGATAACTTTTCTCATTTTATATAAAAATTTATATATGCCTTTGTAGTCTTCAACAAAATATTTTTATTTATTTTATTTTTAATTTCTATTCTAAAAATTTTTATATTCTGTTATATGTAAATCATCTATAACTAGGCTATTTTTTTCTTAATATTTTTATGCTATAGAAAGTTATATTTTTTTATAGAACTCATAGATTGGCATATTTCTTCTTTGTTTAGTAAGTATTTCTTTCGCCATTTTATTATCGTCCAGAATAGTTGTGATAATTGTGTCTATCCTTCTTTTTCTAATTCTTCTATAATCTTTTTGTAGCCATTTCCAAAAATTTACCTTGTTTCTGTATTCTGTCCTTATTCTAAAAGAATTTAAGTAAGCAATATTATCTTCAAATATAGTACAAGCTCCTAAACCTACCATTCTATTATTTGTAGTGTCTATGCCAGGGACAATAAGTGGTTCTCTTACTCCATCTAATTTCAACGATTCAAAGAGATTAGGATACTTTTATATATTTAATTTGTATGGAACTTTCCATATCTTCTTCATTTAAGATTTCACTTATTTCTTCACTTCTCTCGTTTCCTCTTATAATTTTAAATTCTATCTTATTCATATTTCTCCAATTTTTGATTAAATTTTCTCTTAAGATATAGCTTTTAGAAGTAGCAGGATAAAACCTGGAGTAGCCTTTTTCTATGGCTTTTTCCAAGAATTTATCAATTCTTCAATATCATCTCCAAAAAAGTGGTATCAGAGGATATTTAAAGCATAGATTTTTGAACCATATCTCCACAGAACAAGTAATCATTATTGTAGACAAGAGAAAATCGAATCCTTTGAATGTCCTGGAGTGTAGATTAATTTTAAATTCTCAAAACCATATTTATCTAAAGAGAATTCTTTTATAATCTTTAAAATCTAAAAAGTTTACATATTTGAAGTATTCTTCTGTCAGATTTTCAAAAGCCTTTTTGAAAAATTTCCTGAAGACTTAGCTTTTTAATTTTTAGAAATATATTTTGAAAATTTATAGAAACCATTGGGAATTACTTTTTCTCCTGTAAGCATAATATTCTTAGCATTGTTATGTGCTATTACAATTTTATCTTCTCTTTTTTTATTTTATCTAATAATAATTTTAAATTTCCAATATGGTCAGAATGAGAGTGAGTAATTACTATTACTTTAATTTTATTGTAGTCACCATAAGTTTATTGATTTCATCTAAAAATTACATCTTCTTTGCAAGGCAAAGCAGTATCAAGTAATAAGTAATCATCATTATTATTTTTTTAAATAAATATAGATTGTTTATTCCTAATTTTACTTTTATTTATCATATTCCCCTCTTTATGTTATAATAATTCCATAAACTTTTTAATTCAAAATTCTCAATTAAAAATAGAGAAGTTACACTGGATATATTAGTAAAAAACAAGTGAATCTGCATTCTAAATTTTTAGATAAAAATCAAACAGAGTGAGCCGAGTAATTCTCAGCATGTCTGAGCTACTTGTTAGCGAGTTGGCTGAAATTACAGCGAACTCTTGATTTTTATCGTTAAGACCTAGCTAGCAGTGAACTGTTTTTACTATACTGTCTGACTAGTAACGAACTATTTTTTTAATGATATTAAGGTTGTGATAATATTGAAACTAATATTTGATTTTATAATCTATCTTATATTTTTTTAATATTTATATCTATTTTTAAAAATCTTTACCTAGCAAAATCAAATTAAAAATTTTCTGAATTTCTAGGTTTATTTTTTTATATTATTTAATTCCAAAAGGTAGAAAGTTATCTTTTAAGAAATCTAAATTTAATCTTAAACGAACAATATAACTATAATTTAACAGACAAGCAAATTAAAGATATAGCTATTAAATCCTATAGAAATACTATGAAGTCTTTCTTGTTACCTTTTTGGATTTATGAATATGCTGAGAAATATCCACCTATCATTCACAATATAGAACTATTAGAGAAATTAAAAAGAAACTAATGATAGAATAGTTTTAGCAACATTACATTATGGTTTCTTTCATATGAGTATAGTATCCCATCATAGATGAACAGATGTTTATAATTATAAGACCTGTTCCCAATAGATCTATTGAAACCTATATGAATAAAATTAGATTTAAGAAAAATATGCTTTTCTTTCACAGAACAAAAATATAAAAGCACTTTTTAAGCATAAGAAATCTAAAGGTTTCTTTATTATGTTAAATGATGTTAGAAAACCCAATGAGAGAAAGTAAACTTTTTAATTTACCAACAACAGCTTCAGGTTTTACAGCATTCTTTTCTATGAGAGAGAAATTACCTATTATAGTTATTCATAATGAAGTGGACAGCAATAATATCTGTAATATCTATATTGATGAAATTATCCACCCTGAAAATTATACTAATGAAAGTGATTTCACAGATAGGCTTCTAAAAAGTTTATGAGAAGATTATCTTAAATAAACCAGAACAATGGTATTGGTTTCAAGATAGATGGATAAATAAAAATAGAGGTATCATTTGCTGTGTGTGTTACTCAAGTTAATGGAGGGGACTCGAAGTCTTTCCTCCCACCTTTAATAAATAGAAGTAGGAATAACTTTTGAACAGCAAAACCTCTAATTTTTTTCTATTCTAACATAAATTTTATCACAGAACAAATTAAAGGTAATTGCTTAAAAATATCAGCAAGTGCTAAATTGTTTTTATTATCCACTTTCTCAAAATATAATATCTGCTTCTTTTCTTATCTTTTGTTAAAACTCCTCTAACATCAGCATTTAATTTCAATAAGTCATACATAGTAACATATTGTTTTCTTGAGAAATATCTTAGCAAAATCATTTAAATAAGGTATTTCTTCATTACTAAAAAGCATTTCCATACATAACACCCTAACATATAGCTTGCCATATTTGTATCTAACCAAATATATTCAAATTTTTCTAAATCAACTAAAAATTGTATTGAGTTGTTCTCTCAGAAGATACAATTTGAAAGCCTTCTGTAATTGCAGTACTATACATATTTTTCTTTTCTTTAGCTTCTTTAGAAGTTAACTCCATTACACCAGCATAGACAGTATTTATTTCTTTGAATGTATAGCCATTATATGAACGAATTTCTATTAAGACATATCTATCTCCTTTTTCTTTAGTTTTTCTAAATCAAAAACATCAATATATTCTAATGCTCCCTCTGGTGCATCAGTAATGTCTCCACTAAAAGCAAAAATATGATTTCTTTTGATTATAGTAGGCTACTACATCATTAAATTCTAAGTTTTTCATCAAAAAGTAAGTGCTGATAAATCTATATCTACTCTATCAGAATAAGCATTTAATTCTTTTAAAGTTTTCTCATCTAAATTTTTCCAAGCAACAAAAATCTTAAAAACTTCTGTATTGGGATTAAACTTTATTCTTGAACCTCTTGTCATAGGTCTTAAACTTACATTGCTATCTTTTTCACTTGTAGTCAACATAATATTTTTATAGTCTTTATCAATATAAACTTTTCCAAGACTTTCCTTTTCTTTTTAATTGTGTTTTTATTCCATCTTCTACAATTTGTAGAACTCTATTTAATAATTCATCAGACAGATTAATACTTTCTTTTAGTATTCTCCATTTTTCCTTTACTATTTACTAGACGAGGAACGGTTTTATTATTAGCTTTTAAATTTATAATTCTATCATACAGTTGAAATAATATTCTTGTATTAACCTTAGTTACACAATTTTTCTAAACCTAGCAATAATTTTTCATATTGATTTTCATTAGCTTTTATTAAGTAAAAGATAAAATTTCTCTTATATAGTCTCCATAGAAAACTGTATATTCTTTAACAAAAATTATCTAATTCTTCTTCTGACATAGTAGGAAGTCTGTTAATTTGTTCATTGATTTTTCCTCTTTCAGTCATATATGAAATATCTCCAAATAGCATATCCACAGCATTTTCTTACCTTAGGGTATTTATTAAAGTTTATTTTTAGCATAAAGCTTAAAGAAACTATGCCAAAGGCTTAGAATATCTTTTTAACATCTGGCATAATATTTTTAAGTTTTCAAGCTTATTCATTAGTTGACTTAGTACAGTTCTTGAAAAATATGCAAAATGTATATGCTTATTATTTAATTCAACTCCAGATATCTTTGCTATCAATCTCAAAATATCTGTTGCTGTTTTAAAAATCTCCTATTAAAAAACTCCTTCTTTTTGCAATATATAGTTTGAAACAGTAGTAAGAGTTTCTTTCATTTGGATATATTCCATATATTTTTCTAATTCTTTAATTGATTTATTATTAGTTAAAACACAAACATCATCTAAATATTGCTCTGAAAGAGTTACGTTACTTGATAATAAGTCAATAAATAGTTTTTCATTATTTCATCATCATCAACTAAATTTAATTCTCTTGCTTTAACTAACTTAGAGGGTTCAACATCTTCCTTTATAATATTTTTCATTATTGCTTGGTAAATATCCTATCCAGTAATGAAGAATTTGATTTATATATAAATCTACTTCGCTCATATTTATAACTTCATCAGGAAAAATTTTTTGTAGAATACAGTGTAATTCTTATCTGATTTAAAAATCTTCAATTACTTTTATAACAGCTTTCAATTTATCAATTATTGTATTTCTTTCTTCTTTTGAAATAGCAATAGCAAGTTCTTTACTGAAAAATATAGCCATAGCCTTCAAATTATTAGAGTCGCAAGTTCTGCCATACTCAATGTCTCATTGATATTATTATCTGTATTTTTAGCTATGTATATTCCATTTAAATGTCTAAGAGCTATACTATTTATTGAGTTATTCATTATCTCTCCTTTCATATGATAAAACTATTTTGGCATTTCATCTAAATTATCAGCATAAGGTAAATCGTATTTTTAAAAACTTCATTTTTTTAAGTTAAAGTTTTGTGTCAAGAAGATGAAGAACATTCCCAAGTCAAAGCTACGTTTGAATTGAACAAGGGCTCTTTTTCAAAATAGATCCCCATTCAAAGAATTTCTTTCTAGCATTGGCACATTTTTGACAGTTCATCTGGGGTTTGATCCAAAGGTAAAATGAAATTCTACCATAAGGATATCTTGAATCTAGCCACCATTTATCACTTAAAAGTCTTTTTCTTCTTTTCAATCTCCTGTATACTCCTGTCTTAGGGAAAGGTACTAAGTGGTTAAAAGGTCGCGAAGAAAAATGAATGTTTCTTTTGCAAATTTAACTGTTTCATCAAAAACTTCTTGGCTATCATCACTCAAAACCAAAAACAAAAAAGTTGCATAAATTCCTATTCCATAGCTATGAATTTTTATTAGTAAGCTCGTTTTATCTACTCTACTGAACTTCTCCAACCTTTACCCATATCTTTTAGAATATTAGGGATTCATTGATTCATAACCTATAAGTACCATTTTACAACCACTTTTTCTTCATCCAATAAAGTAGCTCATCATTTTTGCCATAGTAATAGCACCTTGAGTTACCCATTTAATCTTAAGTGGAGCTATAGCCTTACAGATTTCTAAGGCATAATTATGGTCAGCAACAAAGTTATCATCTATGAAAAATACATATTTCTTACCTGAATTTTTAATATCCTGTACCACTTCTTCAACAGGTCTACGATAGTATTTCTTCTCATAATATGAGTGTATAGCACAGAACTCACAACTAAAATTACAACCTCTACCTGTTTCAATAAGTGCCAAGGTGAGTATTTTTCTATCTTTGTAAATACTTCTATCTGGCATAGCAAAAGATGTGCTTGTACCAAAAGTATTTCTCTTGTAAATTATTATTTTTGCAATCCTCTAACATCTTTAGCCAAACATTTTCTGCATTTCCCACAATTATTGAATCAAAGTTCTCCAAACATTCTTCTGGCTCAACTGTTGGGTGATATCCTCCAGCAAGAACTTTTAATTCCCTTTTTCTCTAAATTTTTAGCTATTTCATAGGCTCTTTTAGCAGTATATGTTTCAACAGAAATAACGACTAAATCTGTTTTTCATCATAGTTTATTAATTCATTTCTATCGTCCATGAAGTTTGTTTCTATATCGTTGGGAGTCAAAGATTTTTAAAAACTGCTATCATTAAAGGCTCCATATGCTTCAAGTTTTTATATATCTTTGACCTTTCTTTTTACCAATAGCTGGTAATATAAATGTAATTTTCAAAATATATCTCCTACCTTACCTTATATTTTTAAAATTAAAAATAAGTTATATCTAGTAAAAACAGTTCATTGCTAGCTAAATTTTTAAGAAATTTTCTTTGAAATAAAATATTAGTATTTGTTAATTACATATAGTGATTACTTGCCAGACATTAGTGTTTCGAGAGCTCCTAAAGGCTCTCTCAACAATAATGGACGTCGCAATAATCTCATTTAGAATTATAAAATAACTTTTTCAAAGAAAAATTTAATTAATTGAAGAACTTATTTTTAATTTATAAAAATCTAATTTTTGTGTATTTTTTTAAATTTCTTAGCATTTTGCCTTGAAAAAAATTTCTAGTATTAATTTCAGTCCTTTATTCTTTGAAGTTTTTAATCTTTTAAAAATTCTTTTTATAAGTGAATGTATCTTGCCACAACTTATAGAATTCTTCTTGCAAAGTTGCAGGACTCATATTCTTAGGTTGAAATACAACTGTTTCAGTATCATAGTAATACCAATCTGTCGTAAGTAATCTATTCTCAGCTTTTTAATTGTTCATAGAGAAGGAGTTCCAGGATATGGAGTCAGAATATTATATCTTGGTACATCTACTCCAATTTCTTCTATTATATCAGGTATCTGTCTTATAGATTCTACTGTGTCAGTTTCCATGCCTATCATTAAAGTTGATAGGACAGATATACCATAAGATTGTATAGTACTAACCAATCTTTTTATATTCTTTTTACATTATTAAATCCTTTTGTTTACTCCATTTTAAGTTTTCTTGTATAAAACTTTCTAAGCCAATAACCAAGCCAATGCAACCTGCTTCTTTCATTAATTGTAACATTTTTATATCATTTCCGATATTGATTGTTGCTGAGGCTGTCCATTTTATTTTTTTAATTTTTAGCTCATTCATTAAATTGATTGCATAACTTTTTATCAGCTAAGAAGTTTGGATCATAGAATACCCACTTTTTATGTTTGTTTGATTTTATTTCACTTACAACAAAGTCTATATTTTTAATTGATTCTTTCCACTATACATTTTAGTGACTGGAGCAGTAGGTACATTTGTTAGGGCAACCATTGTTTGCCACTATAGTACCAAAAAGATTTATAGTATTTCTTATTTGTAAGTAACTTTCTATTCAATGGCTTATACTCGAAATCATTTCCTACTAATTCAAAATATTCTCTCTTAGGCTTTCCTTCCACAAAGTCTTTAATAAATGCAGGAAAAAGCAATTTCAGCAGGGTATCTTTATAACAGTGTCAAAATATTCTAAGGCTTCATCACTCCAGTACAGTAGCATAGTGTCCACCTATTTGAGTATATGCTCCCCTATCCTTCCAAAACTTTGAGATTTCTTTTTGCTCTTCTTGAAGCAGAAATTACAGCTGATATCACAAATTAAATCGAACTTTTCATCACTATATTTTTGAAGAAGTTGCATCATATTCTTCCACACCCTCATCTACTAAAAACTATCTCTGCATTATATTTTTATCTATCAATGATTCCAAAAGTTATAAGGGTAATTTGTGGATAATATTTTCTTTGATGAAGAGAGTCAAATCTATATATATTATCCTTTGCTAAAACTAACATTATTCTCATAATTTTATACCTTTTTATTATAAATTTCTTTTTCTATTTATATAATTAACTGCTAGATATATCAAAGCATGCTTAAAGTTTCTTTGCACTGTCAAAATAATCTAGTCCATATATTTTTATGGGTATTGTATTCAACCTTACATTTCAATATTCCTGCTTCAAATTCTTCCACTGTCATATTATGTGGATTAAAAAGCGACTTTTTCCATATCTAAAGTCTTCATCTAACCACCATTTATCATATAGTAATCTTCCTTCATTCTTTAATCTTTCATAGAAAAGGAGTTCCTGGAATAGGTAAAGCTGGATTGGAAACCTGCTAAGAAAAAAATTTGTGCTTGTTTGAGAAATCTAGAATTTCTTGGAAATAGTCTTTAGTATCATAGTCATAACCTATAACATAACTGGCATGTACTAAAAATTCTATGTTTTTTAAATATTCTTATGATATTTTCATAGTCAAAATCATAATTAGATTTCTTATTCATCTTTTTGATATTCATTATATTAATATTTTCAAAACCTAAAAAGCATTTCGATGCAACCTGACTCAGACATAAGTTTAACTAAGTCCTCGTCTTTGGCAATATCAATACTTCCTTGACAAGCCCATTTTATCTTTAATTTTTAATTCATTAAATAAGTGTAGTGCTTTCTTCTTATTTTGCAAAGATATTGTCATCTACAAAAATATATAACCTTTGCTCTTTTATTAGTTCTAAAAATTTCTTTAATTTCTTCTATTACAAGTTCAACTTTTCTGTGAGCATAATCTCCCTTATGAACAGAACCTATAGTACAAAAATTCACATTGGTGCATACAACCTCTACCAAATTGCACAGGTATAACAAAGGAATACTTCTTATCTTTAAAATAGACTTCTATCGTAAAACAACTTCACTGATGTCTGGCAATTTAATTTCTTCATATACTTTTTGAGGATGACCATTTTCTAGTTCAATTAAAAATCTTTCCCAATTTCCTTCTGCACTCCCAATAAAAACAGTATCTGCATATTCTTGAACTTCTTCTGCGCATAAGTGAGGCATGATATCCACCTATAACAACATAGATACCTTTTTCCTATAATTATCAGCTATAGTATAGGCTCTTTTTGCTGTTAAAGTAAAAGTTGTGATGACAACTAAATCGACTTCTAAATCCATTGGAATATCTTCAATTCTCTCATCAAATAATAGGACTTCATGTTTTTCTATCTGTAAGTCCTGATAAAACTGCAAAACCAAGAGGTTCTATTGCATCATTTGAACGTTGCCCACCTAAATTAGGTCTTAAAAATGCTATCTTCATTTTCTACCCCCATTTATTTCTTATCTTTTTGCATAACATCTTCTTTATTATAAAAACCAAATTTTTCATAAAATTTCTTAGCATCTTTTGTAATTAGTAAACCTCTTACATGTAATAAGTCTTCATCATTTATCAATGTTTCAACTAATTTTTTTCCTATTCCTTCTCCTCTATATTCTTCATCTACTATTACATCACATATATAATAATTTGTAGTATAGTCTGTTATTGCTCTTGCAAAAACCAATTAATTTATTTTTTTATCTTTATCATAAGCAAAAATAACATAGAGAATTTTCAACTGTTTTCTTTACAGTTTCCTTTTTTCTATCCTTTGCCCAATATGAAGTATTTAATAGTTTTGTTAAATCGTCTAAATTATAGTTAGTATCGTTTTTAATAATTTTTATATTCCATTTAATTTCCACCTATAAAATTCAAATTTTCCTTTTATTATACTTTAATTTAAGCTTTTTTTATCTATTATTTTTTTACTATTTTACAACATAAAAAATTAAAATTAGGTAAAAAAACTATATATTGACTTAATTATGATGTTGTAATATAATCAAATTTAATAAATTATTTTTTTAGGAGGAGATAAAAATGAAAAAGAAAGTAATAGGTGTATATGCTCCATCAAACCCTGCTCATATATGGTTTGAAGAAAAATATTTATTTGCTAAAAAAACAACTTGAAAAATATGGGTTTTGAAATAGTGGAAGGAGATTTGGTAAAAAGATAGAGTATACCAAGGTTACAGAACAGCTTCTGCAAAGGAAAGAGCAGAAGAAATGATGAATCTTGTAAAAAATAAAGATATAGATATTATGATGCCTGTGATAGGAGGCTATAACTCAGGAAGTCTTTTTACCATATTTAGATTTTGATAAAATTGAAAAAGTAAAAAGAAATTTTTGGATATAGTGATATAACAGCTATTCAACTTGCAATCTTAAAAAACTAATTTAAAAAACCAATTTTATGGTGGAAGTTTAATTCCTACTTTTGGAGAATATGAAGGTATATCTTCATTTTTAAAAAAATACTTTAGATAATTTATTTTTTTAAAAGAAAATTACACTTTAGAAGAACCTAAATTTTATTCTAATAAATTGTTAAATGCTTTTACAGATGAATGGAAAACTAAAAAAAGAGAATATATAGAAAATGAAGGTTGGAAAATTTTAAATGAAGGAGAAACTGAAGGGAAGTTATCATTGCTAATATAGATACTTTAGTGTCGCTTCTTGCAACTGAATATGTTCCAAGTTTTAAAGATAAAAATATTAATTCTTGAAGAAATGAATGCTACAATAGATTCAGAAGAAAGAAACTTGAATACTTTAAAATTGAGTGGAGTTTTTGAAGGAGTAAAAGGACTTATATTTGGAAAGCCCGAAGTATATAACAATAAAAAAATTCAAATCTTGAATATATAGATATTATTAAGGAAGTATTAGGAGAAAGAAATTATCCTATTATTTATAACTTCGACTGCGGACATACTATTCCAAGTCTTATAATTTCACAAGATAGTTTACTATCTTTAAAAAGCAAATCATAAGACAGGAATAAAAAGTAGAAATACTGAAAAATTCATATATAGATTAAATAGACTTAGCTACTGCGACGTCCATTATTGTTGAAGGAGCATTTCAGAGCTCCTGAAACACTAATGGCGAGGCAAGTAGCAGGATATTATTTAAGAAGTCTACTCAGTAACGAACTATTTTTACTTTTTATTAATTTACATATTTAAAAAAAGAAGAAAAAGACCGATTTCTCAGTCTTCTTCTTTGGGAAATAATAATCTATATACACTAGGGTTAGTGTTGATATTTAACTGTAAGATTAGAATATAATTCTTAATCCTACTCCACCTCTTAGGTTTTCACCTTTAGTGTCATAACCTATACTTGCAGTAACTCCAACTTTTTGGTTATCCCATCCAATATTAAGATCTGTTTTAACATTTCCTTTTCTATCTTCTTTTTCACCTCTGATATTGAAATAGTCAGCATCTGTTTTAGCTACTTTAGCTTTATTTTTACCATTAGCTACTTTTTCCTAATTCATTTTTCGTAAGCCACTCCAATAGCAACTTTTACTGAATTATTTCCAAAGTGATGTTTATAAGCAAGTTCAGTTCCAAGTTCAGGTTTAACTGAGAAATAATCATTAGATTTAACTTCCAATCTCATTTTCACTTTAGATTTTTCCTTTTATTTTAGAAATTCTTCCATATTCTAAATCTAATCGTGCATATGGTTTTTAAAGTGAAGTCCTCACTCAATCTAAATTCTTTAGATATCTCGTTCTTTAATCCTACTCCATATGAGTGGTATCTTCCCTTTACATTGAATACTTCATCAACAACTAAGAATTTTCTGTTCATCTTGTTGTACCCTGCAAAAACATCTCCAGATATTGTCCAATTCAAGCTATTATTTTCATCAAATGGAACTGATTTAAAGACTCCAAGTTTAGCTTGTAATTGTTCTTCTTTAGAGTTACCATTATCTTTTGAACTTAAATGTATTATGAACTATACCTGCACGCCATCCCACAGATTCACTTCAAGTCTTACAGTTTTCATCTTCGTGAACATAGGCTACTCCATAAGCATTATTCTTATAGTCAATTACTCCTTCTGTATTTGTTTTATACTCTCTCTAGCTCCAAAAAGTCTTAATCTTATTAGAATCTTTAGATGGATTAGACCATTCATTTCTTAGATAGTTAAATTCTTTATCTAGAATATTACCAGTTGCTTCTACTCTTTTGTTGAGTATTAGCGTATTGATGACCTTTCATTTGATCAACAGCTTGAGCAAATAGTCTAGGTTCTCCTTTTTCCTATTGCATTTAGTTTATCAAATATAGCTTTTTTTTCTCTTGAAGCTCTATCTTTAGTTCCATATCTTTGTTCTAATCCATCCATAAAGTTATATGTATTTTTTTATCTTTAGCAAAAGATGTATAAGGTATTTTAGATAAGTATACAGCATTAAATTTACCTGTATTTTTGATCTTGAGTCCCAGTTGCTATCCAAGTTAAACTTCCAGAATTTAAGTTAAATTTAGTTTTTTTATTTTTTTAGAGATTTTTTTGTAATTGCTTCATTAAATGGCTCTAAAAATATTTTCTCCAACTTGTATATCTTTACTAGTTGTATAGTTTGTAGCTTCTATTCCATAGATTAAATTAACCTCTTTTTAAATTAGTTAAATGTTCTAAACCTTGTATAGGATTTGTAAAATTGTCTTCCAGAAGTATCAACATACATACCTAAAGAACTAGCTCTTGTCAATGAAGGAGCTTCTGCTAAGGGCAGTATTTCTTAAGTCTAAAGTTGTACTTCCAGCTGTTACTTCATTTGGTCTTGATACAATAGTATCAATAAAAGTTGGAACTACAGGGTTTCCATTTCTTCTAATTGTTGTTGGATTATTTTTTTAAGAGTTTCAATTTCTAAGTCTTTAATTATTTTTACCTGTTGGTTGAAATTCTCCTGTAACTATACTTTCTGAACCATCTAAATCAGCTGGTTTTAGTTGGTTCTCCTGTTCCAACATCAGGTAGAAGAACTCCTGTATCTTTTTACTCCTTCAGCTCCATCTAAATTAACTGGATCATTTCCTTCTCTTGTTCCACCATTAGTTAAGAGAATTCCTGTATTTTTCTTTTACCTCTTATTTCAATAGTACCATAGTTTTTTTGATAATAGCACCATTATTTTGCAACTACTCCAACTATACCGTCTTTTGTATTATTAGGAGCTGTTCTTATAGTACCATAGTTTTCTCCAATAGCATAGTCTGTTAAATACATCCCAATAGAGTCTTTAGCACTTAAATTGATTTCTGCATTTTGATGATTTATAGCAACTGAAGTCTTTCCAGCAGCATACATTCCTATACTACCTTCTTCAACTACATCTATTTTTTTCCATAGTTTTTCAATATGACCTGTTTGTTTTAAAAACACCGTCTTTATCTAAATAACCTGCAGCCATTCCAATAGAATAATTTTTTTATTAGCAGTATCACTTCTTCCAACAGTTATAGTCGGTTGAGTAGCAGCTCCTAGTTGACCATTTACAGCTTTTTGAAGTAGTGCTACCTATATCTCTTACATTTAATATTCCTACATTTCCAACTCCAGAACTAAAGTCCATATCTGCTAGGTTAGTAATATTACCACTAGCATAAATACCATAATTTTTTTATTACCAGTTGTTCTTAATGGAGTACTATTAGTAATAGTTGCAGTTTTATCACTAGAGTAAATAAATGTACTGTTATTTCCTAATTTAGTTTCATCAGTAGAATTACTTTCTAAAAACACTTTGAATAGCAGGATTTCCAGCAATTGGATCTTCAGGAATTTCTTTTGTTTTTAGTACATAAGCAAAAAGAATTGTCTCCTATAGTCATTTTAGCCCCGTTTATTACATTGGTAGCAGAATTTCCTGAAACAAAAGATTCCTTTTGAATTATTTCCAACTTCTATTTCTCCATCTGTTACATTAACTTCACTAGGACTATCTACAATATTAGCTAATCCAAAAAATCCCTACACTATTATTTCCTAACTTGATTTTTACCAGTATCGTGCCAGATATATGCTCCATATATACCGTAATTATTATCTCCACCAATAATATCCCCTGAATTAAACAAGTTAGAACCATAACCATCTTCTAAAGTTTCAGTAAACATTCCTATATTTGGATTATCTTTAGATACAGAGCTTCTTAAATTAATTTCTGCTCCTATATGATTTATAGCTATTGAACCACTTCCAGCAGCATACATTCCTATACCACCTTCTCCAACTACATCTATTTTTTTCCATAGTTTTTCAACATGACCTGTTTGTTTTAAAACTCCATCTTTTATCTAAATAACCTGCAGCCATTCCAATAGAGTAATTTTTATTAGCAATATCACTTCTTCCAACAGTTATAGTTGGTTGAGTAGCAGCTCCTAGTTGACCCATTTACAGCTTTTTGAAGTAGTGCTACCTATATCTCTTACATTTAATATTCCTACATTTCCAACTCCAGAGCTAAAGTCCATATCTGCTAGGTTAGTAGATATTACCACTAGCATAAATACCATAATTTTTTTATTACCAGTTGTTCTTAATGGAGTACTATTAGTAATAGTTGCAGTTTTATCACTAGAGTAAATAAATGTACTGTTGTTTCCTAATTTAGTTTCATCAGTAGAATTACTTTCTAAAACACTTTGAATAGCAGGATTTCCAGTAATTGGATCTTCAGGGAATTTCTTTTGTTTTTAGTACATAAGCAAAAAGAATTGTCTCCTATAGTCATTTTAGCTCCATTTATTACATTGGCAGCAGAATTTCCTGAAACAAAAGATTCCCTTTTGAATTATTTCCAACTTCTATTTCTCCATCTGTTACATTAACTTCACTAGGACTAATCTACAATATTAGCTAATCCAAAAAAATTCCTACACTATTATTTCCTAACTTGATTTTTACCAGTATCGTGCCAGATATATGCTCCATATATACCATAGTTATTATCTCCACCAATAATATCTCCTGAATTAGATAAGTTGGAACCATAACCATCTTTTTAAAAATTTCAGTAAAAAAATTCCTATATTTAGGATTATCTTTAGATACAGAGCTTCTTAAGTTTATTACTCCGCCAGAACTATTTCCAGTATCTGAACTATGAGGGGTATCATCTGTTCCCAGCTGTAGCATATATCCCAATTCCTCCTTGTTCAGAATTGATATTTATAGTATTCATATTATATACTTGACCACCAGTTGATAATATACCCATAGCATTGTTTCCTGACATATTTATTACACCATAATTGTGTCCTTGATTAACTGGATTAGAACCGAATGAATCATTATTAAGAACATACATTCCAATAGCTGATTCACCATCCATATTAATAACACCAGTGCTTAGATTTTTCAACATTAGTTCTGCTGTACCTCCAGTAGCATGGATAGGATTTCCCATCAGGATCTATTCTATGTGCCATTCCAAAAATTCCTACAGAACCTTTTCCACCAACATTAACAGTTCCACCATTGTTAATTGCTGCATCTCTTACAGCATAAATACCAACAGAACTACCATTTGCAAAGTTATTTTCTTTTTCAACATTTAATTGTTGCTCCTGAAGCTACATTAACTACGCCACCATCTGCGTATAGACCTACAGAACCAGTACCAACTGAAGCATTACCCTTTATCAGTTCTGTCAACATTTCACATTTGTATTAGTTTCTAAATTAATTCCATTTCCAACAAAGTTTGTTAAACCTACTGCTGTTTCGTTCACCAAGTTCAGCTATATCATTGCTACTTAATATAGCTCTAACATTGTTTCCTGATTTTTAAATTTATTGTAGCTCTTTTCATTATAAGGTTTCTCGTTAAGACATAGTCATTTGTTTTTTTCATTAGCGGGATTAAGAGCTCTACTCTTATCATAGTCACTATCTATATCAAATGAAGTTAAACCATCTATAGTGGCTAACTTATAGTTTTTAATCCCACTTGCTACATGCACTTCTGCACCATTAAGAGTTCCTTGAAAAAAAGTGTATTTGCTAAAGTAGAAAAAAATTTAAAGATGGAATATTCTTTAAATTCATAATAACAGCATCCTTTAGAATTAACATAGAATTTAGCATCTGTTAATTTTTATTGGGAATGGATCTGCTAAATCTCCACTTCTTTCAAAGCCAGTTGAATTACCATAGAGGCTAATCTTTGAATTTCTTACATCTATATTTCCATCATTCACTGAATATAGGGCATAACCATTACCATCATAGTCAATAGTTGAGTATCTTGCTTCCACATTACTAGTAGCACCATCAGAAACAATAGCTGAAGCTCCATCTTTAACTTTCATATAGAGACCATTTGTCAATGAAGTTCCATTTGCAAATATTATTCCATCATTTTTTTGCATAAAGAGCTACACCCTTGATTTGTAACAGTGCCATCATCTTTTTTTACCATCTATTTCTATTTTAGATTGATTAGTCTGTACTCTTTGACGACATGTGGTGAGGGAGTAACATTACCATTAGCATAGACTCCTATATTTTTTTTCCAGTTGTTTCAGCTTTTAATTTTATGTTAGTTTTTCCATTTAAATTTATGTCTGAATAGTGGGAATAAATAGCTACTGAATCTCTTGTATCTATATTTACATCACCATTTACTTTGATTGATGAAAATAGTACTATATACTCCCATATTTCCAACACCATTTTGTATTTCCTTTATCTCCTGCCAGTGTTGATTTGTTTATATTGATATTACCCGTGTAATCAATCTCTCCACGATCACTATAAAGAGCTATATTATTTTTCTCCACCTTTAATTGCTATATTTCCATCAGTGGCTTTGACTTCCCCCACTATCTACAAAAAAATCCCTATAGATTTTTTTAGCAAATTTTTTTCTATTTCTAGTTGTGGAACTTTTTACATGTAATTTTTGGATAATATCCTTTTTAAATATATACCAATTATTTCTTCAGCTAAATTTTCATCTCCACCAACTTTATTATGATTAGCCTTTTTACTATTTGCTACATTAAGAAGAGAGTTTTTCAGGAACATAAGCTGGAATTGTGGTATTATCTTTTGCTCCTATTACAAATCTAGCAGTATTTCTAGCATTTTTTTAATCCCTCTCCACCATAGCTTATATAAAGTCCGACACTATTGTCTCCTTGAAGATTTATAGGTTTATTCATAATGAAAAATTAGATTTTTGCAGAGAATTCATCACTGTCATAAGGGTCTATAAATAGACCTATACTGTTTCTACCATACAGATTAACTTCTCCATCATTTATAAAAGATATATCACGAGTCCACGCAAAGTAGAGTTTCCACCATTATCAGCACTAAAAAAACGCCAAAATATCCTTTTTTTCACCATACATACTTATTTTTTTCCAGTTTTATTGTTTACATATATATTTTTGTGTTCCAGTATAAGATGTTGCTGTATCTCCAGCATAAGCGAAGATAGTATTTGAACTAGTCTTAGTATTTCCATCTTCGTAATTCATACTAACAATGTTTCCACGGTTTTCTATAAGGTTTACTCTATTTCCTGAATTTCCAGCAAAAGTTTGTTTGGATATATCTTACTCCTGTTCCTCCTAACTCAACTGTACCTCTATTTACATGATATAGTTCTCCACCTTGGTTATTTTTTTGAAGTCTATATCGTCAGTATACTTTCTTATTTCATTGAATTCTTTCTGTTGATATATGTCCATCTGCTTTTTAACTTATCAAATTTATCATTTGGATTACCTTTTTGATTCAAAATGTATAAATACTTGTTCATCTACATTATTATTTTCATTTATTAAAGATAGTTTTGAATCTTTTTCCAAAAATATGAATAAGGTATATCTACAAGAGACATAAAAAAATGTAGGGACATCTCCAGAAATATTAGCATCTCTAGGAGGTTCAACTGCACCATCAACATTCACAGGTTTTACTTGTATCTGTCCCTCTTTGATAATTTCTTTAAGTTGGATTCTGTTTACAGTTCCACCTCTTCTTTTTAGAAACTTCTCCTTTTTCTACAGAAGTTTGATATAGATTTCCATCTGCCCCTCCTATACTATTGTCTGTATGCCAGTATGAGTATTTATTGCTTTACTCCATTGAAACTGTCTTCCAATGAAATTAGCGGAAGGAGCATCTATATTTCTATATGGATCATCAATAATTGGAATAGTTTGGAACTCTTACAGTTGTTTCTTCAAAAAAAGGAAATTTAAAAACTATTATTTTCTTGAGGCTTTTCTAGTAGTGCCCTTTATCTATAATAACTGGGAGCAATTCCAGTAGCTACTACAGAAACTGAGGTATTTTGGTTCTTTTTACAATATTTAAGTCTTCAATACCAGTAGTTAAAGAAACTGAGGTTTTTGGCTTTTTCTACAATATTTAAGTCTGTACTTCCGTAGTTAGTACTTTTTAGTTATAGAAATTGAAGCATTTGGTTCTTTTACAATGTTTAAGTCTGTACTTCCATAGTTAGTATTTTTTTAAATTTGGGATTGCTATATTTTTTTAGCTAGAGGATCAAGAGAATTAGCTGATCTATTTATTATAGCTCCTTCTGTTAGCTTATCTCCTCTGCCTTTGTATGTTCCATTCCATTTACTATACATAAAGTTAGTACCAAATTGCCAAGATGACCAAGGTGATTTAACTACTTGATCTCCTTGTTCCATAAGTTGAACTAACTCTAGTTTTAAACCTTGAACTTCTTTAGCATTTTTCTCTTTCTAGCAACATTTATTTTTTTTCTTGTAAATTTTCCTATTGAATTTTTTAAAATTTCCTTTACTTGTGTTTTATTTCTTCTGTTGTAGGTGCATATGTTTCTTCTATATCAGATGAAATTTTAGAAAAAGTAGGTAAACTTACACTATTATCTGCACTAGCTAGTAAAAATAGTATTTTCACTTTTTTTACTATTGAAGCCTTATCTATTTTAGTTTTTTTGGTGTAACAAAAAAATTGCTATATAAATCATTAGCCCCTCAAATTGCATAGTTGCCCAAGAGGCTTTTTAACTTTTTTTGAGTAGCCTTTGCTACTTTTTTTCTTTCTTTTTACTTCTGCTTTTTCTTTGTTTAGCATCAGTTAAAAATATCCTTTTTGCTTTTTCTGCTTCTTGTAACATATTGTCATCAGAAAAAGCACTTGTTCCTTTCATTAAAAAAAGTACAGCAAGCCCAACTGAATATTTTACATTTTCATATCTTTTTAGCAATAGAACGTAAATTTTTTTCAACTGTAGATAAATTATTTGCCATTTTTTTCTCCCCTAAAATTTTATTTATATTTTTAATTTTTTTATAGTTAAATAATGTTGCTAGTGTATCTAAATTGCCTCTAATTTTTGCTTAAGTAAATAAATTTTTGTTAGTTATTTTATTATAACTATAAATAGCTATTTTGTCAATAAAATCAATGAATTTATCTGTAAAAAAACAGCACTGTAAAAAAATTTAATAAAAAGTAATTTTATCATAAAAAGAAGGCTGATTTCTCAGCCTTCAAAAAGTAATATTAATTTGCTGGTGTAAAAATTGCCTGTCCTTTTATAAAAAAATGAAGCGATAAAGAAAAATAAGAGGAAAAAAATCATAAGAAGAAGTGCAACAATTCTCCTACTATCATATGCAAATTTTTTTGTCTTTATCATTTAGAATTTCATGATTTTTTTAGGATCTATCAATATCATATTTTATTATTATACTTTCTCCAACCTTATATTTTGTTCTAGTATTTCCACCATGTTTATTTAGATATGTAATACAAGTTACATTTTCACTATCATGATATTTTTTTTATCTAAACTAGAGTTAAAAAAATATAAAATTAGGTTTAACAATATACTTATGTTTATTTACTTCATATTGATATATAGGATAAGTAGCATACATTGCACTTTTTTTTCAGAGTTTAAAACCTCTATTATCTCTCCTTTAACTTCACCATCATAACTACTAATATTATTTTGTTGTCCTCTTCGCATCATAATTCCAAATATTAAAAAAACATAGCTGGAAAGATAGAAAAAAATATTGCAAAGATTGAAAAGTAACATTCTATTACTCATAGCACCCTGATGTCAATAATTCTACCATTTTATTCCCCTTAATGAAAAAAATTATTTTTTTGTCTAATAAGATGTAATTCTCTAACATATTTTTCCAACTTCAGTATTTCCTGTGCCCTTTGATAAAGAGATTTCCATCTTTTTTTCTATATTTATCCAAACATACCAAGAAAAATTTATCTTCTGGAAATTTTTAAATTAAAAATAGGCTAGGTTATTTTTTTCTTTATCGTAAGTTAAGTCATTAGCTTGTTTCTAAGAAAAATAAAAGTTATCTTCTTTAATCTTTTCCAGTGTATTTCTCCATTTTCATTTTTTTATAGATTTCTACTATTTTTTTCCATTTTTCTTTAATAAGCCAAGTTCCAAGTATATCATCTTCTTTAGCATAACTAGATGATTCCTAAAAATTAACATAAGTAATAATACAAGTATTTTTTTCATATTTACTCTCCTATTCTTATAATTCTACGATAAAAATTGAAATCGCCATCAAGTTCATCATCATACTCATTAACAATAGAATCATCAACAATATTTATAGCACCAACAGGTTTTTGAGTGTAATATGGAGAACAAGATAAATAGCCTAAAAAAATTCTCCAAAGCCTCCACAGATATTACAACCTCCATCTCCACCTTTTAAATGTATAATTTCATCAGCTTCTATAATTTCCATCTTTATATGGGTCATAAGCAATAGAAAGTCCAAAGAAGTTTGGCTCTTCTAAGTCATATTTATCATTGTCTTCTTTAGAGAAATATAGCAAGTTCATATTGTAGTCCAAGTCATCTCCCCAAGGAAATAGAGTTCTACAACCTCCACCACATAGATATTCCCATTCATCTAAATTAGCTAAAGAAAAATCCTTCATCTTTTAAATTTTCACAAAGTTCCTCGTAGCTAATATCATCATATAGCTCTATTTCTATGTCATTTCCAACTTTTGTAAATCTAGCTGTTTCATCTAGTGTTAATCTATTGTAGTTAGAACTTTTTAAACTCATTATAGTCCTTTTAGTAAGTCACTGTCAAAAGTCTTTTTAATTCTTCTAAATTAGATTTTTTTCCAAGCCACTGTCTGTAAATCTCTTTCAACTAACATGGGTTTTATAGTAACTTTTCTAAGTTTACTAAAATTATCTCTGATATATTCTGCTAAAAACTGTATCTAAGTCTTCAGTTTCATCTAAACAATATTTTAAACTTTTCTAAAGTTTTCATCAGATAAGTTCTTAGGTAGTCCTTCATAACCTAGAGTTACAGTATCTCCAGGAACAAAAAAACAAACTCACTTTCCTTGTATTTAAAAACAGCTGTAAAAGTTGATTTTTGAATACTTGGAGAAAAGTTTCAAATCTTAAAAAGCTCCATATTGTACTTCTTGGCTAAATTTTTCTAAAAATCTCTTTCTTTCTCTTCCATAGGTAAAAAGGGAATAAACCTCATTGTATAGATTTTTCCATAAGACCTCCTAATTTTTTTATCTAATTCTACTAAATATTTTTTTCAATTTCTTCTAAATTCTCTTCAGAGAAAACTTTTTATCTTTTCTTCAGTCAATCTTTTTAGCTGTAATTCCTTGTCCTGGAAATAATATTTACCTGAAAAAGCTTCCATCGTAGATATGAGTGCTACCACAAGAGGGACTTCTTTCTTTTAAAAATAACAAAATTAACTTCATTTTCCTTAGCTACTTTTAAAGTTTTCTTCAGCTCCTGCTAAAAAAATTCTTCAGTAATATCTCTGTTATCCTTACTAAAAAAACTTTATTCTCTCTAATTTCAGAGGGTACTCTTGGTATGGGTAAACCTCCAAAAACACTCAGGGCAAACTTTCACAATGTCCACATTATATTTCTCTAACAATGTAACAAGTTCTGGTGTAAGATTATTTCCACCAGAATATTTTTACATTGTCTCCTAATAAAGCAAGCACTTATTAGGACTTTTATTTCTTTTTTTCATATAGTCTCCTTACTTATTGAACCTGTCCCTTTACAAAAAAATGATATGATAAGGAAAAATTAGTGGGATAATCATAAGTATTTTTTTCCCTACTATTTTTGAAAATACTTTAGATGCAGAATGTTTTATCCTTATCATTAAGAATTTCGTGTCTCTCTAGGATTATTAGAATTATATTTTTACTATTATATCTTCACCTGTACGATATTTTGTTTGACTAGTTCCACCATGATTTCCTCTATAAATAATACAAGTAACATTTTCAGAATCAAAATATCTTTTGATTTATGGCTGAATTTTTTTCTAAAAACTATAAGGTCTAACAATATATTTATGATTATTTACTATCATACTGATACACAACAAAAAGTAGCAAATAATTTTCCCAACAACACCATCTTTCCCAGATTTTATAACTTCTAAAAACTTTTCCTTCTACTTCCTTATCATAACCTTTCATATTATTTTTGATATATTTTTTTCATATATAATTCCAATTATTAAAAAAATATAGAAGCAAAAAACAAAAAAACTCCAGCAATCAATAAAAAAACAAAAACTCTATTACTCATTTTAGACCCTCTTTTTATTTTTAATTTTTCTTTTTCATATAGTTCTCTTACATCTATTATACTTAATTCTTGTAATTTATCCTTACCTAATTTTTAATAGAAATTTCTTGAAATGTCTATGCTCATCTTTTTTTCAGTTACTTCAACTTTTTTTACCCTTAGCTAAAGGCTGAACGATATCTTTCAAGCCAAGCTCTTCTTGTTTTCCATAAGTTATAGTAAGGTAATTTAAATTTAAACATAAAACCAGAATTATCACATAGTACATAACCTTCAAATTCTTCTAAGCTTTTTTTCTTTTTCAGCTAAGAAATTATATAACTCATCATAGTTTTCTAATCTTGTAAGTTCTTCTTTTTTTAGTAAGTAAATCAGAAGAAAAATTCAACTTTTTTTCATTAGATTTTCAGAGAAATTCTAAATCTATATTATGAGTGTCTAAATCCAATTTATTTTCTATGAAATCCAATAAGTATAGATGTTCTTTATCATATTTTTATTATATGAGGGTCATATTCAGGAGAAACTACTTCAAAAAAACAGCTGTACAATTATTTTCTATCATAGTTTTGCTTTTAATAATTCTTTTTACTTCATCTTCCACCTTATTCCAAATATCTTGGAAAAATATCTTTATACTTTCCAGAAGTTACAGACTTTGAAGTAAGAACAATTTCATTATTTACAACAGAGGCTAAACCTAAGAAACCATTGTATTTTTTTAAATGCTCTAATTGGATAAGTTGTATATTTCTTTCAAATAACCTAAGTTTACATGTCTTTCTCCAAAAGTTGAAAAAAATTTATTATAGCTTCTGATTTTAACTTCTCCACTATCTTTGTCTACAAATAGTCCTCTAGCCTTTATTGTTAAATCATTCCATTTTTTTCTTATTGAATGCTTCTCTATTGAAGTTCAATGAAATTAAGTTATGCTCACATTCTTTAACAGTTTATAAATTGATGTCTTATCATTTCATTGATAAGTTCATTTGCAGTATTAAATTCAACTTTTTCTACAGCACCTGACATTGGTAGTTTTTAAACCTTTATTATATACAGAGTTTTTTTTATACCAGTCTTTTTTTAATTTTTCCTTCATTATCAATAGTTAAAACCTTTTAATTCTCCTCCAAACTCTACTCTATCTTCAAGGCAATAAGAGAATTGTCCATCATTTACACCTCTATGTCCATGAACTTGTATGAAACCTTGGCATAAACCTTTCTTATAGTTTTCAGAATAGATTTCACCTATTTCAGTTTCATATTTTCCAACTCCATGTATCATTTCTTTAGCTGAAACCAAAGTTAGCTTTTGGAACAAGTGGTAAACCTCCATGAGTACATAAGAATTTTTTTACCTCTAAATTCAAAGGCAAAACATTGTCTTAACTTCTTGTATATTTTTCTTTAAAGAGGCTCTTACATAGTCCACATCATATTCTTTTTAAAAAGAGGTAGTAAAGTTGTTTCTTCAAAAGATTTTGTATATTTTTTTCTTCATCATAGATGAATTTTTTTCATACTCTTTTTCTTCGTGATTTCCTTCAATTAAAAATAACATTAGGTTTTTTTCTAATAAGTCTAATATTATATTGAAAAGTTTCAACTGGCTGTATACCTCTATCAAAATAGTCACCAACAAAGATATAAAGAGTTTCTTCATTGAAAATCTTTTTAAAAACTTCTTTTTAAAGGTTCAGCACAAGAATGTATATCTCCAATAATTACAACTTTTTCATATTGATTTACATCGGCTGTATAGAAATTTATTATTTCATCAATTGTTTCTATTTTTCTTTAAAAGCACTTGGGAATTTTTTTCATTATTTTTTTAATAGTTTCATAAGTTCTTTCTATAACTCTTTCAGGTACATATTTATAGTTATCTCTTTCTCTATTTCTTCTTAAAGCTTCTTCTAAAGGAACATCAAACTCTAGACAATACATAGTATATTTGTATGTATTTGCTAGGTCTTTGTATTTATTCAAAAGTTTAAGGTCTGAGTGAGTGGCATCTATTATAGTAAAATCTCCATTTTGCATTCTCATTTCTAAATACTTATATAAAAGTTCCCAAGTTACTTTATTGTATTTTTTTGACTAATTTCATAAGAACCATCTTCAAGTAAAAACAGGGTTTGCAATATTTAATCTTATATTATCAGCACTTAATGTGTATGGTTCTAAGTTATTTTCTTTTTATCCAAGTGGACTTCCCACTTGCTTGTATTCCTCTTAATAATAATAATGTTCTCATATTCTTCCTTTCGATATCTATATAAAAATAAAGGTTGTTGTAAATAAGTGAAATAAAAAAATAGTTCGTTACTCTCAGATAGTATAGTAAAAAAACAGTTCACTGCTAGCTAAATTTCTTAACGATAAAAAAATCAAAGAGTTCGCTGTAATTTCAGCAAACTTGCTGACAAGTCAGCTTCAAACACGCTGAGAATTACTCAGCTCACTCTGTTTGATTTTTTTATCTAAAAATTTAGAATGCAGATTCACTTGTTTTTTTACTAATATATCTCAGTGTAACTCGTTTATTTTTTTATTTCCACAAAAATGTGCTTACAACAACCTTGGATTATTTTTATATGAAACTTTTTTTCTATATTTCTTTAATATATATATTTTTGATTTCTATCTGATCCAACAGATACAACAGATATAGGACAATCTAATATCTCTTGAACTCTTTCTATATATTTTCTACAATTTACTGGTAAATCTTCGTATTTTTTGATTTGAGTGATGTCTTCATTCCAACCATCAAGTTCTTCATAAATAGGTATAGCTCTATCTAATGATTTTGTATCAGCAGGTACATATTCATGAATTACTCCATCTATTTCATAGGCAGTACATATTTTAAGCTTTCCTAATCCACTTAAGACATCTATCTTAGTCATAACGATATCAGTTAGTCCATTGATTTCAGTTGCATATTTTCCTACAACTAAATCAAGCCAACCACATCTTCTAGGTCTACCAGTTACAGCTCCATATTCACCACCGATTCCTCTAATCTTATCTCCAAATTCATTCTTAAGTTCTGTTACAAAAAGGTCCTTCTCCAACTCTTGTTGTATAGGCTTTCATTACACCAATACCTTTGTCTATTTTTCTTGGTGAAACACCTGCTCCTGTTGTAACTCCTCCAAGTGTAGGAGATGATGAAGTAACATAAGGATAAGTTCCATAGTTGATGTCTAGCATCATAGCTTGTGCTCCTTCAAAAAGTACAAGTTTATTTTCATCTAATGCTTTATTTACTATTGGGATAGTATCAACTATTCTATGTTTTTATTTGTTCAATATATCCTTTGTATTCTTCAAAGATAGTATCAAAAATCTAGTGGTTCAATACCATAAATTTTTTTGTAAATATTTCATTTTTTTCTTTTTAAATTAGCTCTTAATTTTTTTCTTCAAATTGTTTTTAAATCAAGTAAATCAGCCATTCTTATACCATCTCTTGAAATTTTTATCGGCATAACAAGGTCCAATTCCTTTTTTTAGTTGTTCCTATTTTTTTATCCTATCTTCAACACTTTCTCTAATTTTATCCATTTCAATGTGATAAGGCATAATAACATGTGCTCTATCACTTATAATAACATGATCAGTTCTAGCTCCTCTTTTCTCTATTCTATCTATTTCATCTAGGAAAAACTTTTAGGATCTACAACAACACCTGGTCCAATCACACAAGTACCAGCTTGAAGTACACCTGATGGAAGAAGTTGTAGAATGAACTTTTCTCCGTCCACAACAACTGTGTGACCTGCATTATTTCCACCTTGAAATCTTACTACATAATCAGCTTTTTTTCTGATAAAACATCTATGATTTTACCTTTTCCTTCGTCTCCCCATTGAGTACCTACTACAACATAACCAGCCATTTTTTTCCTCCTACATTCTCTGTTATTTTTTTAGATAAATATTATTAAACTTTTTATAGTCTTTCTTGAAAAATTGATTTAATAACTTTAAAAAAATAAGTGAGTTACGAATGTAGATTTTAGATAAAAAAATCAAATAGAATGAGCCGAGTAAATGTCGGCGTGTCTGAAGCCAACTTGTTGGCAAGTTTGCCGAAATTTACAGCGAATTCTTGATTTTTTTATCGTTAAGAAATCTACTCAGTAACGAATTATTTTTTTAAAGTGTAATTTTATACTAATTTTTTTATTTCAATGTAATTTATATTTTTTTATTATGTTTGTGTAAAAAAATAATTGTTCAAACTCTGTTTTTTTATATTATTTTTCAGCTTTTTTTCTGAATTATGTAAATCAGAAGTATGATACACTACTTCATAATTTTTTTAAAGTTTTTTTACTAGCTCTAAAAACATCACTATAGTAAGTATCGTGGTCAGTTTTAAAGTATAGAACTCCATCTTTTTTTCATAATCTTATCTAAAGTTTCAAATAATCTTTCTTGTATAATTCTGTTCTTTTTCTGTTCCTTCCCAAGGGTCTGGGAAATTTATATACATCTCAGATATTTCATTTTCAGCTAAGAAATCTTCTAATTCCTCTCCTCTTTTTCTAAGGAAGGCAACATTTTTTTATATTTCTTTTTTTGACATTTTTTTGTGTAGCTAAGACCAATCTTTTAAATCTTAATTCTAAACCAATGAAATTTTTTTATTAGGATTTCTTTCAGCAAGTTGATACATGAAAGTTTCCACTTCCAGTACCTATTTCCACAGCAATAGGATTAGAATTTCCAAAAATATTCATTCCATTTTTGATTTTTTTAGCTTTCATCACATCATTATCATACATTATATACTCAGGATAATCAAGTAATTTATACATATAGATATTATAATTTGATTTCTCCGAGTGGAAGAAGTGCTTCCATAAGTCTTTTTGCTTCATCTTTTTATATTATTCATAATTAAATTTTTCCTTTTTTTCACAATATTTAACGCTATCATTTTATTTTCTTCAAAGAAAGAGTTGATTTCTTCATCTGAAATTTTTTTCCACTTTCAATATTCTTAATTGCTTCAACAAATTCTTCGGTATCATTAACTTGAAAACCTATTTTTCTTCTTAAGATTTCCTTTGCAATATCCACAACATTTTGAGTGTATTTTCCAAAGATAACAGCCTTTCTATAGAATAGAGGCTCAAGTAAATTATGTCCTCCAATATTTCACTAAAGTTCCTCCAACAAAGGCAATGTCAGATATAGAATAAAGTTTTCTAAGAACTCCCATTTTATCCACTAGAATTATATCTTCTTTTCCTGTTGAAGTATTGTTTTCTAAGTCACTGTATTTAACATAAGTTAGATTATTTTCTTTTATTAGCTCTTCTATTTTAGGCAGTCTATCTAAATGTCTTGGGAACTATTATTAAAAACATAGTTTTTAATCTTTTTAAAAGACATCTAAAAATTATCTCATCTTCACCAGTTCTTGTACTACCTGCAACAAAAAAACTTTTCTATCTCCAATGTTTAAAAAAACTTTCTGTATTCATCTTTTTCATCATCAGAATATTTTTTTCAAGAGATATGCTGAACTTTAAGTTTCCAACATTCTCAGTTTTCTTTTCATCAGCACCTAAACTTACAATTCTTTTCTCTATCAATTTCAGATTGCATATAGAAGTAATCTATCTTTTGTAACATAGACTTCAATAAAAAAATTTAAGTTTTTTTATATCTTGGATAGCTTCTATCTGAAATTCTACCATTTACAACTATAATTCTTGAATTCTTTTTATTAACTTCATTTTATAAGGTTAGGCCAAAGTTCAGTTTCTACTAAAAACTAAAAGTTTTAATTTGATTTTTATTTAAAAATTTCATTTATTTTCTTTTTGTCATCTATTGGAAAAGTATATAACTTTTTATCTTTTTCTTATCAGAATATTTTTTTACAGCATTTTTCATAACCAGTATCTGTAAAAGTTGAAATTAATATGTTTTTTTCCTTGATATAGAATAGAATTTCTTTACTAAATCCTCTGATAAATTCACTTCCCCAACTGATGAACAATGTATCCAAATATATTCTTCATCTTTTTAAATCTGAAAAAAATCTTGACTTAATCTTTTATCTATGAAAGGTTTTTCATCTTCTCCTTCATAAAAAGGTCTATACAAAGTCAAGCCTATTTTTTTCTTAATAAATTATACATAAAATTCCCTCATTATTTTTTTTATTTAGCTTTTTTTCAATTTCTTTTTGATATGAAATTAATTACATCTTCTATTGTTAAAGTTTGTGCTATCCAGTTCAATAGCATCATCAGCTTTAACAAAAGGACTTTCATCTCTTGTACTGTCTATATGGTCTCTTTCTTTTTATAGATTTTTAAAAACTTCATCATAAGTTATTTTCAGTTTTCTTTTCAAGAAATTCATTATATCTTCTTCTTGCTCTTTCTTCAGGACTAGCTATTAAAAAAATATTTTTAACTTGTGCATTAGGGAAAGATAACAGTTCCAACATCTCTACCATCTAAGATAACATCTTTATTATTGCTAATCTTTCTTTGTAAATCTACTAAATTACTTCTAACTATCTTAATACTTGCAACTTTAGATACATTGTCATTTATTCTTTTTTTCTCTTATCTTTGTACTTACATCAACATTATCTAGAAAGAATTTATCTCCTTGCATATCTAAATTTACAGTATTTAAAAACTCTTTCTACCTCTTTTTAAATCATTGATATCTATATTATTTTCTAAAAAGATAAAGAGTTATCATTCTATACATAGCACCAGTGTCTATATATGTTAAATCATATTTTTTTAGCAAGAAGTTTTTGCTATGGTACTCTTTCCACTTCCTGCAGGTCCATCTATTGCTACAATTAAATTCTTCATTTTTTTCATCTCCTATTTATTAAAAAAATCTTTGGAAAGGACTTTTTTTATCCTGAAAAAAATCCTGAAAAAAATCTGAAAAAAATCTTAACTTATCCTAAAAAAATCTTGAAAAGGACTTTTTTTATCTTGAAAAAAACTTGAGAAATAAAAATCAGTCTTCTGAAAATAAATTATTTAACTTTGCTAACGTTTGTAACTTCATTTGAATTTTCGTTAAATATCCCTTGTGTTCCAAAGCTAATTTCATATTTTTGTTGAACGACCATTTCCAACTGTTGCTATTAGTCCTTTCGCAAGAAGATTTGTCAGAGATTTTTATAAAATGCTCTGTATTTTTACTAATAGATATAATTTCCTTTTCTTGTTAAGGGATGATTATTTTTTTAAAAAGTATGTAATATATTGTTCTATCTAACACAGACAAATCTTCTCTAAAATGTAATGCATCAACATTCATAATTTTAATTTAGTTTCTCTAAAATCAGTTGTGATTTCTGGTTGTTGTTTAAATAAAGTTTCAGAAGTTTTTACAAATTTTAACTCCACCGAAACCTTGTCTTTCAGCTATTCCGATTAGTCTAACTAACTGTACTAATGTTTCATTTCTAATTACTGAATTTCCACCTTGTACATATTCATCTTTAGTAATTAACATTTTTTTCCTGAATTTTTCAAAGTTTATCCATCCATCAAACATTTCTATTTTTACTTTTGGAAAATTTTGTAAATAATCTGCATGAATAAGGGTGTTTACTAATGCTTCTCTTATAGCTTCTATTAAAAAGGCTTGTATTAGATATTCTTATTTTTTTCTTCGTTCAAAAACAAATGGTTCTTTTTAAAAAAATATTTTTTTATTTTTTTCAAAAACAATATTATAGAAATTAAAAATATTCATTTCACCATATGAGTTAGGTAAATCAGAAGAAACTCTATCTTTCCATCTTTCATTATCTTTATCACGATAGAAAAAAATCTAAATGGAATTTTTGAAAAAGAAATCTGTTATAGATATATATTTTTCCTAAAAGTAATAAACAACCATCTGTAATTTTGTATATATTATTTTTTTCTATCAAGTCTTATTGCTCCTATTTCTTTTTAAAAAAATCTTCATTATTTAAGTTTTTATAATTTTTTTCAGGATATCTTTCTTCTACAATTTTTTTAAATTTATTAACTGTTTCATTATCTAAATCGTTTATAGAAAAAAATTATCAAGTAACAATGGTTTCGGTGTTGCCATCGACATTAAAGTTCCTATCTCATCATTATCAGCTTTTTTTATCAGCTTCTCCTTTACGGATATAGGTATTCTCAATTTTTCTATTTAGGTATACAGGTTTTTTTATCGTGTGGTGCTTCTTTTATATCTAATATCATGATATTTTTGTTGTCTACTTCAATTTTATAAATATCTCCATTCGAAATAACATTATAACTTACTTTAGCTAAATTATTAACTGTATTCCATATATCTTTTTCCATTTTATCAATATCATTAATACCAATTATAATATTATCCTCATTTTTACCTTCTTCTACTCCTAAAAATGAGAAGACCACCAGAAGTATTGCAAAATGCTGAGTATGTCTCCCATAAAAGAATTAGGAAGATTATTGTCAGCTTTTTTTAAATTCTATATTTTCATTCTCTTTTTATTTTTTAAATCAAAAGATAGTTTTTCCACTTTTTATTACTCATCTTTTTACCACTAATCCTTATTAAAAAAATACTCTAAACATAAAAAAACAATATTACTAATTTGATTTTTTTATATTTTTACATTATATTATATCATAAAAAAAGTATTGAATAGTTTTTTTAAATTTTGGTATAATTCAAGTAAGCAAAAACTAATGATACGGAGGTAGATAATATGAATACTAATGTTTGGAAAAAAATTGAGTATCATTATTTGTTATTTCTATAGGTCTTTCTCTTTCTTGATATTTTTTGATAACTTGCTCTATAAATTTGGATTTGAGCAAACTAGCTCTAAAATTTCATACATATCCTTTATAGTTCTATTTTACATCAGTAGCTTTTTGGGACTTATTTTCATGAAATAAAACTGATACTTATTTTTATACTTGTACTTATGGTTCTTGGAATAGGAGCTCAATTCTTTATTCATAATTAATATAAAAATCCCCTAATTATTAGGGGATTTATTTTTTTATTTTTAATATATCTTCAAAGTCATTTTTCAGTGAAATTTATATTTTTTTACCACAGAATTGACATTCTGCTTCAATTTCTTTTTCTTCTTCAAAAAAATATGTTTTAATTCTTCTTTTTCCAAGTGTCATAATTCCTCTTTGAAATCTTTCAGAATTACAATCACAGTTATATTTTTAATTTCTTTTTCTTCCAATATTTCATATTCTTCAACTAAGCTATCATCAGCAGTGTCCATATCATCATATAGAAGATTTATTATTTGCTCTAAGCTCATACCACCTTTCATAAGTTCATTCATAGGTCTTATTGCTTCAGCTTTTCTTTCTAATTTTTGTAATAAAAGTCCTCATCTGCTCCAGGAAGTAACTGCACCATAAAAGCACCAGCACATAGTATTTTTACCATCATTAGTATCTTCACAAGCTAATGAAATAATAGTAGGAATTTGCTCTGAGTTATAGAAATACGCACTTATATCATCAGGCAAATGAAGAATAATCTACATTAGTAATTCCAATATAAGGTTCTTTTAGCCCCATGTCTTTAATTATTCTCATAGTTCCTTTTCCAAGACCTTCAAAGTTTTCTTCACTTGTATTTATAAGGTAACCTTTTATATCTCCATTAGCATCTGAATTTGACAACTATATTTTTTTATATAACCATCAGTATCTGTTCTGATAGTTAATTTATCTTCACCTTTTAAAGTAGCTCCCATTATAGCTGCCAAAGTACAAAAATTTTTCCAAATGTTTTCATTGAATATTCGTCATATTTATGTATGTCTAAGGCTTTTTGAACAACATCAGTTGTGTCTGCTACAAAAAAATCTAGCATTTTTACTTAAACCTCTTATTAATCTTCCCATTATTTTTTTCCTCCATAATTAATTAAATCTTTTAATTCTTCATAAGTTTTCTTATTAACTAATTTTTTTGAAATTCAATATTATCAGTTATTCTATCATTTTTATCTAAATATGTCTGAATTTTTTTAATTTCTTTTTAGAAAATCCATAGTATTTTAAAAGTTATTTCATCAGCTGAATTAATATTTAAAGATCTTTTTTTAGTTGGTGCTGAACCCTACCTTTAAAAACTTTAGATAATTTTTTTGATAAGTTGCATCTCCTATCCCTTTAATTCTTTTTAAATCTTCTAACTTTGTCAAAACCACCAGTTATTTCTCTATATTCCATAATTTTTAGCAACATAAGATTTAGAAATTTTTTTCTTCCTAACATATCTTGTTCACTAGCTTTATTTATATCTAATAGTTCTTCTTTTTCATTTTGCATATTTTGAGAACTCATAATCAATCTGTAATCATTATTATTAAGTGCTGGTACTGCATAAGAACTTACAAATAAACAACTAAATAGTAAAAAGCCTATAATCTTTTTTTCATTATCTCCTCCATATATACCATTATCTGTTTTTTTAATGCTTCCATAATATTTTTGCTAATCTATTTATAACGGGAACAACAACAGAGTTTCCTGCTTGTTTATATAGATGGCTTTGTGCAACTTCTTCAGGTAAAATAAAATCCTCAGGATAACCTTGAAATAAGAAAACATTCTTTTGGCAACAATTTTCTTATACCATATTTTGTTAAAACTAAAGGAATATTATGACCTCCCATTCCCATATTAGCAGTTAGTGTAGGGCATAAGTTAGATTTATTTTTCCCTTACATATACTCTTCTCCATTGATATAAAGTATTTTTATTTTTTTATACTTTCTTTTAATATGTCATAAAAACTTACAATTTTTTCTGTATAGTAGTACTTATCATCAACTTTTTTTATTAAAATCGATAATATCTTCAATTTTTTTCTCTAATTTTATAGGAGAAGGAAAATCAAAAATTATTGTAGTCCTCTTTATTTTTTTAAAACCTATAATATATATTCTTTCCCTATTTTGTAGGGATATTTCCATATTCACTAGCATTAAGCACTTTAGCTTTTTAAAAAAATAACCATAACTTTCTAATGTTTCTTTTATTACTTTATATGTGTTGCCTTTATCATGGCTTAGTAAATTTTTGACATTCTCAATAAAAATAACTCTTGGTAATTTTTACTTATAATTCTTGCTAACTGGAAAAAGATTTCTCCTCTTTTCATCTTCAAAAGCCTTTTCTATATCCTGCAACAGAAAAAAAGCTTGGCAAGGAAATCCACCAACTATAATATCAACATTTGGGACATCTTTATCATCTATATCTTTTATATCATCAACTACTATTTTACTAGAATGATTTGCTTTTAAAAGTTTTCAGAGGCTTTTTGGTCAATTTCATTTGACCATACAATTTCAAAGCCGTTCTGTTCAAAAACCTAACTCTATTCCACCAACTCCTGCAAAAACCTGCTACTTTCATAGTTTTACCTTCCTAAACATCTCTATTTTTCTTTGCATCTTCTATCTAATTCCCTTATATACAGGGCAGGATCTTTTGGATTTACATATCTTTCAATGTAGTCTATACCATTTCTTTCTTCAATAACAATCTTGCTTATACCACCTCCACCTAGTGCCATAGTGTTTTGGTTTTCTTCTATCATTTCAATATTGAAAATACTTTCTTTTTCCTTCTTTAGAATAACCTATATTTTCTCCCCCACTCAATGATATTTTTTTCTGTCTATACATATAGTAAGGTTTCATTTCTTTCTCTTTAACTATCTCTTGTATATGTTCCTCAATTAAGGCTCTGTCTATAGAGTTTCTTTCTTGGCTTTCTTTAAAAAGCTTTGAAGCTCTTTTAAATGCTAAACAGTGTATAGTTAAATTATCTATGTCATAGGCATTTAATTGAGCTAAAGTATCTAAAAATTTCTTCAGTTGTTTCTTCAGGTAAGCCTATTATTAAATCCATATTTATGATAAAACCTAGCTTTTTAGCTTCTTTTGAATATTAAGTCAAAGTTTTTCTATTAAATCTTCTATTGACTCTTTTTAAAGTTTCTAAATTAAATGATTGTGGGTTTAAACTTATTCTATCCACTGAATATTTCTTCATTATTTCTAATTTTTTTCAATATTTAAAGAGTCTTCTCTACCTGCCTCAAAAGTGAATTCTTTCACATCAGACATATCTATATTTTCAAGCAATTTCTTTAAAACTCTTTCTAAATCTATTTTCTGTCAATGTACTTGGAGTTCCACCACCAAAAATATATAGATGAAACTTTTCTTATTATATGTTTTTAGAAAATCTCCTATTATTTGAATTTCTTTTAAAAGTGCCTCTACAAAAATCATTATAGAATCTTCCAACTCCACCATCTATTTCATAAGAAGCAAAGGAACAATACTTACATTTAGTTGGACAAAAAGGTATTCCCTAGATATAGATTTATATGTTCTTTATCCAAAAAGCTCCAATTCTTTTTAACAACAGTTTCCATAAGATTTATTTTATCATCTGTAACCAAGTAGAAGTCTTTTAAAAATTTTTTTCTAGCTTCTTCATAGCCACAGCCATTGATTAAAAGTCTTCTTAAAACTTTAGTTGGACGTACTCCCATAAGAGAACCCCAAGCATAGTTTTTATCCAAGAGTTTTAATAGACTTATTTTACACATAGTTAAAATTTGGTCTTCTATCTTGTTCTCTAAATCTATATATGAAAATTCTGTATTCTTATTTAAGTTTTTCAGAGCTTACTTTTATCTTAATTAAATTTTCTTCTCTTTGGATATCAAAAAAGAATTTTATCTTCAAGAAGTTCAGAAGCCATTACTCTAGTAAATTCTTCTATACTCCTTAAATTTATTTCTACATTCGTTTCTATTAACAGTTTAATCACTCTCTATTTCTATTTTCTTAAAAATATTTTTTTCCTTTGTTATCATATAGTTTTCTATTCCACTTTCAATAAGGCTCGGAATTTGATTTAGCTTATTATTGGCAATTAAATTTGCCACTGCCTTAGTGTTATTTAAAATTTCAAAAAAATAACTTTAACTTTCTTAGTTTTCTTATCTCTATATAGCTCTTGAGAAAAAGATAAATCTCAAAACAGAAGCTAAGTTGCTCTCTTACAGAATCTCTTTTATCAGATTTTTGTCATAGAAATAAGTCTATTTTATACTTTCAACAGCATTCATAGTATGTAAAGTAGAAAAAAACTAGATGTCCAGTTTCAGCTAATTTTAAAAGCTGAGAATAGACTTTCTTCATCTCTTATTTCTCCCAATACAATAACATCAGGATCCTGTCTTAGAGAACTTTTTAAAGCTTTTTTTCAAAACTTTCAACATCTGTTCCTAATTCTCTTTGTATGATTAAAGCTTTTTATTCTCAAAAAAATATATTCAATGGGATCTTCTATTGTTAAGATTTTTAATTTTATTATTCTCATTAAATTTCTCTATTATATTAGCTAGAGTTGTAGATTTACCACTTCCAGTAATTCCACTTATTAAGACTAAGCCATCTTTTTAGAGCTAAGATTTTTCATCAATAACTTTATTGATAAATTCACCTTTTAACTTTATAGCTTTCATCATTAATTACTCTTACAACTAAAAGCTAACTTTCCTTTTAGTGAAAAAGAATTTATTCTATATCTTTGACTTTTTAGAATCAGTGTAAGCAAAATCTTCTTCAAATTTATTCTACAGATGTTTAAGATATCTTCTCTACTAAGGCTTTGACTATCTTCATATGCTACGATTTCTCCATCTTTTCTAAAAATATATTCTTTTCATCTTCAATTATATGTATGTCTGAAATATTATTTTTTTCTTGCATATTCAAATATCTTTTCCATAGTTATACAATCACCATTTTTCTTATTTTTAGCCTTCTTTACTATTATATCACAAAGTAGAAAAATAAAAAAAGCTACACCGAAGTGTAGTTGATTGTTTTTAGATGGTGGTTGGGGAAGGATTCGAACCTTCGAAGGCTGAGCCGTCAGATTTACAGTCTGATCCCTTTGACCGCTCGGGAACCCAACCATCTGTATTTAATTGTAATGGTACCCCGTAGGGGAATTGAACCCCTGTTTCCAGAGTGAAAATCTGATGTCCTAACCACTGAACGAACGGGGCACTGGTGCCGCTTATCGGAGTCGAACCAATCACCTACTGATTACAAGTCAGTTGCTCTACCAGATGAGCTAAAAGCGACTCGTGTCATTCAAGGACATTAATCATAATACACTATATCTAAAACTTTGTCAACAACTTTTTTAAAAAATTTTAATTTTTAAAAATCTTATTAATCTCTTCTTCTTGATATAATCTCTTTTTGTTTCATATTATCTAAAAGTTCTTGATTTACTTGAATTTTTCTTGTCTTCTTCAAGTTCATCTAAACTCTTTATTATTTCTATATTATTTAGTCCATTTTCTCTAAAAATCTTCTTAGCTCTTGAAATTTTTCAAAAACTTATAGCTTTTTAAATCTCTTTCTGCTCCAACTCTATCAATAGTATTTAATTGAATTTTATCGTATTTAATATTTTCAGATTTTTAAAAATTAGCTATATCTACAAAAATTTTTGTCACTGTCATTAACATTTTTCAAGAATAAAAATTTCTATCCAAATTTTTTTCCTTTATAATTAGATTTATTTAGATTGATAAAACCTTTTTGATTTCTTCCACACTTGTCCTATAGTCAGGTCTAACAATTTTTCAAAAAAATATCCTGAGTCAATGTATTTAGAGTAGGAACAATTAAATCTATATATTCTAACTCTTTCATAAGGTTTTTATCTGCTAGAAGTAAGCTATTAGTAATTAAACAAATCTTACCTTCATATTTTAAATCTTCTTTTATAGCCTTTAGAAATATTACCTAAATCCAAACTTAAAAGTGGGTTCTCCACTTCCAGAAAAATGTTATATAGTCAGGCTTTTATATCTTTCAATACTGTTGATATTTCTTCAAGTATTTCATTCATATCTTTAAATCTTTGTCTTTCTAGTTGAATTTTTTAGTTGCTCCACATTCACAAAAATACAGTTAAGATTGCAACTTTTACTTACAACTAAGTCAACTCCTAAAGATATTCCTAATCTTCTTGATGGAACAGAGTCCAAATACATGCTTATACATTTTTCCTCACCTCATGTCCTTAATTATTATATATATTTTTACTCCAATTTTTAAAAAATAAAAAAAGTAACTTGAAAAGGTTAATGGGATTGTCTAGGGAATTACAAGATATTATAACATGAATTGTTGACATTCTTAGTTATAATAAGTTAAAAAGATATAGCAATATATCGCGATTAATAAGAAAATAGGAATTACAGAAACACTAGCAACTGCGATAGCTAGCGTTTTTCTTTTTGTTCCTATTTTTATTTTTGCAACAATATTATATATATATATTAATGATATAATAGATAAGAAAAAGTAAAAAATATAAGAGGTGAAGATTTTGAAAGAAAAAAATTATTAGAAAAAAATTGAAAAGCTTAAATGAAATAGAAAAATATCAAGAAATAATAGACTTAATAGAAGCTTTTACCAGCTGAACAATTAAATACAGAATTAATGGGAGAATTAGGAAGAGCCTACAACAATATAGAAGAATATGAAAAAGGTTTAGAAATATTAAAAAGTATAGAAAATGAAGTAGGAGATACTGCACTTTTGGAATTGGAGAATAGGATATTCTTACTTTTTCTTAGAAGATTACACAAAAGGCAGAAAAAGCATTTTTTTAAAAGGTATATGAGCAAGAACCAGATAATGAAAAAGCTTGTGATTTCTAGTAGGGAACATATATAGCCTTTAGGAGAAATGAAGAGGAGAATGGAAATTCAGAAAAAAAGCTATAGAATATGCTCTCGAAGCTAAAAAAATATGCTAAAACTAGAGAAAAATAGAATAGATACAGAAATATTCTTAGCTAGTTATATGACAGACATATGAGATATACAGAGGCTGAAGAAATACTTAGACCTATCTTAGCAAAAAATAAAAGAGACGTAGAAGGGAATTATGAGTTAGGCTACAGTTTATTTAAACAAGAAAGATATGAAGAAGCATTAGAATATTTTTTTAAAACTAGAAAAATTAGATTATGCTGATGATTGGCTTTATCAAAAAGATAGGAATATGTTATAAGAATTTAGATGAAAAAGGAAGAAGCATTTAAAAATATTATTTAAAAAGCTGTTGAACTTGATGAAGAAGATACTTATTCAATGTCAGATATAGCTTGGCTTTACAATGTTTTAGGAAAAATATGAAGAAGGATTAAAAATACTTAGAAAAAAACTTGAGGAACTTGGTCAAGATGATGCTTGGACAAATGACTGAGTTTGGATATTGTCTATCAAGACTTGAAAGACATGAAGAAGCTATTGAAAAATTAAATCATGCCTTAGAAGTGAGAAGATGAGGAAAAAGATATAGCACATATTCATAGCTTACTTGGTTTGAGTTACAATCAATTAGAGGATTATGATAAGGCATTGAACATTATATTCAATCTAAAGAAAATGGTAGAGATGAGTGCTTGGATAAATGATGAAATCGGATATTGTTACAAGAAAAAAATCTGATTTAAAAAAAGCTTTGGAATTCTATTTGTTAGCTGAAAAATATGATAAAAATGATCTTGATCTTGTATCAGAAATAGCTTGGGTATATAGTATTTTAGGAGAATATAAGGAAGGTCTAAAAATATACAGAAAGAGCAGTAAAACTTGGAAGAAATGATGCTTGGATAAATATACAATATGGAGCTTGTTTAGCAAATTCAAATAGATTTCAAGAAGCTATAGAAAAAAATTAGAGTATGCTTTAAGTTTAGATGAAGAAAAAGATTTAGCTTTTGCCTATAGTCAACTTGGTTGGTGCTATCGTCTATTAGGAGATTATGAAAAAGGCTCTTGGATATCATATAAAATCTCAAAGAAGAAGGTAGAAATGATGCTTGGATAAATTTTGAAATAGCAATTTGTTATGAAAAATTTAAATGACTATGAGAAAAGCCCTTGAATATGCATTAATATCTTATGAATTGGATAAAGATGAAGTGATATGTATTATCAGAAAGTTGGTTGGCTTTTATAATTATATGGCTAAATATGAAGATGCACTTCCATTTTTATTAAGAGCTCAAGAATTAGGGAAGAAATGATGAAGGAATTAATACTGAAATAGCTGTGAGCTTAGGTAGAAGTGGAAATGTAAAAGAAGCAATTGAAAAATTGAAAAAGTCTTTTGACTATGGTTGATCAAAATGACATTAATCAAAAGAATTTTTTTATAAATTCTGAACTAGGTTGGTACTATGGAAAATTAGAGGAACCATATCCAGAAGAAGCACTTAAATATTTAAATATAGCAAAAGATTTAGGAAGAGAAGATGCTTGGTTGTATTCACAAATTGGATATCAATTAGGTTATAGTTCTGAAACAAAAAAATGAAGCTTTAGAATATTTTGACAAAGCTATAGAATTAGGGAGGAAATGATGCTTGGATTTTTGAGACGAAAGGAGTAATATTATTAGATTTAGAAAAATATGAAGAAGCCTTAGATTCATTTAAAAATGCCTATGATTCAAGATAATAATGGTTGGTATCTATATGCTATGGGTAGATGCTTTAAGAGGCTTAGAAAGATATGAAGAAGCTATAGAAATTCTTTTTAAAAATCAAGACAGATATCATTAGCTGAGGAAGATGTAGTAGATGGAGAAGATTTTGAACTTGCTTATTGCTATATAGGAATAGGTGATAAAAGAAAATGCACAAAAAAATATTTAGATTCAGCTAGAGAGTCTCTAACTGAGCGTGGAGCTGTAAAATGATACTATAGAAGCTAAAATTAAAGAAATAGAAAAAGGAATACTTTCTTTAGATAAGTTTTTAAATTAAATAAATTTTTATAATAAGAATTGACTTCTATGTGAAAAAGAAGTTGATTCTTATTTTTATATTTTGTAACAAATGTTACAGAAAATAGTTTACAAAGAGAGTATAATTTACTAAAAATAATAAAGAACATAAAAATAAGAGTTTATATATAAAAGGAGAGTATAATATGTATATTAGTAAATCAATGTCAATAAAATCAATAGTGGAAAAATATCCAGAAACAATTCCTGTTTTTACAAATATTGGATTCAAAGGATTTAGATAATCCTGCAGTTTTACAAAAAGTTAGAGGAACAAGGAATCACTTTGGAAAAAAAGCAATGATGATTAAAAAAGAAGATGTAGATGCTTTTTATTCCAATGTTACAACAAGCAATAGCTTCTGTTGAAAGAGAAGATGAAGGAGTTAAAGAAGCATCACTTATGGGACTTTTTACCTTGCCCAGTTAGAATTCCTTTACTAGAAGGTTTTTGAAAAAAATATTTAGCAGATAACAAAGATATAAAAAGTTAAATATGAATTGAAAAGCGACTTACTCAGGACTTGGTTGGATAAAAGATGAAGTAATAGATAAAAATGATATAGATAAATTAGCAGATATGTTTATTTCAGCTGGTTTTGACTTATTCTTTGATAAAGACTTAATGGGAAAATTCAAAGAACAAGGTATATTTAAAAGATATGACAGGTATTGAAAAATATAATACAGATTTTGATAATGAAAATATTCACTTAAAAGATCCACATGGAGATTATTCTATGATAGGAGTTGTTCCTGCTATATTTATCGTTAATAAAGCGAGCTTTTAAATGGTGAGAAGTTCCTAGATCTTGGGGAGATTTATTGAAGCCTGAATTTGCAAAAATCTGTTTCATTACCTATAGCAGACTTTTGACTTATTCAATTCAATCTTAATCCATATCTATAAATTATATGGTTTTGAAGGTGTAAAAAGTTTAGGACATTCTTTACTTTCTAACTTACACCCAGCTCAAATGGTTGAAGCTAAAGAGCCAGTTGTAACAATAATGCCTTACTTCTTCTCTAAAATGGTACCAGAAAAAGGACCAAAAGAAGTTATATGGCCAAAAGAAGGAGCAATTATATCTCCAATATTTATGTTGACTAAGGCTTCAAAGGCAAAAGAATTAGAAAAAGTAATTAAGTTTATGAGTGGAAAAGCAGTTGGAGATACTCTAGCTAATCAAGGATTATTCCCAAGTGTACACCCAGAAGTAAAAAATCCTGTAAATGGTAGACCTATGCTTTGGGTTGGTTGGGACTTTATCTACTCAAATGATATGGGAGAATTAATTAAAAAATGTGAAGAAACATTTAAGGAAGGAGCAGCTGAATAATGAAACTTATAACAGTATCAGGACCACCTTCATCTGGAAAGACTTCACTTATTATCAAAACAATAGAAAGTTTAAAAGGCGCAAAAATATTAAAGTTGGTATAGTTAAGTTTGACTGTCTTTACACAGATGATGATGTTTTATATGAAAAAGCAGGAATACTTGTAAAAAAGGATTATCAGGTTCAGTTTGTCCAGACCACTTTTTTGCAAGTAATATAGAAGAAGTTGTGCAATGGGGACAAGCCAATGGTGTGGACTTATTAATCACAGAAAGTGCTGGACTATGTAATAGATGTTCGCCTTATTTAAAAGATATTAAAGGCAGTGTGTGTAATAGATAATCTAAGTGGAATAAACACTCCTAAAAAAATAGGGATCTATGCTTAAACTAGCAGATATAGTTGTTATTACAAAGGGAGATATAGTTTCTCAAGCAGAAAGAGAAGTTTTTAGCTTCAAGAGTGCAAACTGTAAATCCCTAAAGGCAGCTATTATCCATATAAATGGTTTAACAGGACAAAGGAACTTATGAATTTGGTTCTTTAATAATGGATAAAAATGAAGAAATAGATACAGTATTGGAAAGAAAAATTGAGATTCCATTACCATCAGCAGTATGTTCATATTGCTTAGGTGAAACTAGAATAGGAAACGAATACCAACTTGGAAATATCAGAAAAAATAAATTTTGAAGAAAAATAATTAATATTGACAAATCTTGAAATAAAAGTGACTGTTGCGAAGTTAGAAATTTCAATATAAAAAGTTAAAAATGAGTGAGTTACGAATGTAGATTTTTAGATAAAAAAATTAAAGCAAGTGAGCCGAGTAAATGTCGAGCGTGTCTGAAGCCAACTTGTTGGCAAGTTTGCCGAATTTACAGCGAAACGTTAATTTTTATCGTTAAGAAAATCTACTCAGTAACGAACTATTTTTTTACTTTTTATAAATTTGCAACAGTCACTATATATCACTAAGGAGAGGAAATGAGTATAGATAATAATGAATTAGATGAAATGGACTTCGACCTTCTTGATATACTTGGAGTTACTGAGCAAAAAGTTGAAAGCATAACGTTACTTCCAGGATATAACAAAAAGGTGAAAAAGAAGGCTATGAAGAATTAGTAATAAAGTCAGGAGAAATTGTTGCAATAGTAGGATCTACAGGTTCAGGGAAAAAAAGTAGACTACTTGCAGATATAGAATGGGGAGCTCAAGGAGACACTCCAACAAAGAGAACAGTTCTTGTAAATGGAGAACTGATGGACGCTAAAAAAGATTTTCTCCTAGTTATAAATTAGTTGCACAACTTTCTCAAAATATGAACTTTGTAATGGATTTAACTGTAAGAGAATTCATAGATTTGCATGCTGAAAGTAGATTAGTTTTTAGATAGAGAAAGTGTAATAGAAAAAAATATTTAATCAAGCCAATGAGCTTGCAGGAGAAAAAAATTTACTATAGATACTCCAATAACAAGTTTAAGTGGAGGACAATCAAGAGCATTGATGATATCAGATACAGCAATTTTAAGTACATCTCCAATAGTTCTTATAGATGAAATTGAAAAATGCAGGTATAGATAGAAAAAAGCCTTAGACTTACTTGTTGGAAATAATAAGATAGTTTTTAATGGCAACACATGATCCTATTCTTGCTCTTATGGGAGATAGAAGAATAGTTATTAAAAATGGTGGAATCAATAAAGTTATTGAATCAACTCCAGAAGAAAAAAATATCTTGGGAGCATTGACAGAGCTTGATGATGTAGTACAAGGGTATGAGAAACAAATTAAGATATGGGAAAGACTAGAATTAGATTTTGAAATTAAGAAAAAAATAGAGAATAATTGACAAAATTTAATTACTATGTTATCTTTTATAAAGGTGGTATAGGTTAATTATACTACCTTTTTATAGTGTAGAACATCGTGACTCTAGCACTCGTAGGGTGTCAGTCTGGAAGTTCAAAAATAAAAATAAACAAAAATAATAGAGGTGAAAGTTATGGATCAAAAATTTTTGGGATAAAATTGATAGTTTTTGGAGCAAAATGGGGAATATGATAAGATTGTAAGAGAAATTAAAAAGCTACCAGCTGATAAGATGGATATGGAATTAATCAATGTTTTAGGTAGAGCTTACATGTACTTAGGGAGATTTAGGAAATGCTCTTGATACATATTTATCATTTATAGGAAAAGCTGAAGAAGATACTCTTAATGCAGAATATGAGCTTTTATTCAGAAGCAGGTTGGACATGCAATGAGTTTGAAAGATTTTGAACAAGGTTTAAAATATCTATTGGAAGCTGAAAAATTAGGTAGAGATGATGAATGGCTTAACACTGAAATAGGTCAATGTTTAGGGAAGACTTGAAAGATATAGAAGAAGCTATAAAAAGATTAGAAAAATCATTAAAATTAATTGAAGCAGATGAAGTAGAAAAATGGTGATGAAAAAGTAAATGAAAAAGATTTTTATTGTCTCTGAATTAGGATATTTGCATGCTGTACAAGGGAAAAAGCTGAAGAAGCACTTAAATATTTCTATACAGCAAAAGATTTAGGGAAGAAATGATGGATGGATATATCTTCACCTTTACCACAATCTAAAAACTACTAAAGGAGAAGAAGGGCATTAAAGTATTTTTGAAGAACAAGCTAAAAATAGAAGATAAAAAATCCTGTTCTTCTTGAAGCTTTAGGAAATATCTATATGTTGGAGCGAGAATTATGAAAAAGCTGAAAAACTTTTCCAAAAAGCTTTTGCTCTTAGTGGAGATGGACAACAACTATTTAACAGAGGTAGAGCATTGGCAGACTCTAAAAATATGAAGAAGCAATAGAAGTTCTTTTACAATCAAGAAGAATCTCTGAACAAGAAGGAGATGTAAATAGATGGAGAAGATATGGAACTTGTTCGTTGCTATATAGAATTAAAAGATAAGAAAAAATGCTGAAAAAATATTTAGAACTTGCAAGAGAAGGAGCGAGACAATGTTGCTGACGAATTCATAGATGAATATGAAGAAGAATTAGATCAATTAGAAGATATGATAGATGAACTATAACATAAACTAAGGAGTGAAGACTTGAAAGAAACATTATTAGAAGAAATTGAAAGATTACATGACTTAGAAAAAATATCAAGAAATAATAGACTTAATAGAATCATTACCAGCAGAAAGATTAAACACAGAATTAATAGGAAATTAGCTAGTGCTTACAACAATATAGAAAATTATGCAAAAGGTTTAGGAGCTATTAAAAACTATAGAATTTGAGGAAGGAAATAGTTTTCAATGGAATTGGAGAGCTGGATTTTCTTATTTTTCTTAGAAGATTTTTGTGAATGCAGAAAAATGTTTCTTGAAAGCATATGAATTAGATCCTAATGACAAAGACAATTCTTATTTTTTTAATAGGAATATATACAAGCTTATCAAGAATTGAAGATGAAAATAGTAATTCTGAAAAAAAGCTATAGAATATGCTCTTGAAGCTAAAAATATGCTTTCAATGAAGAAACTGAACTGAGAACAGACTCATTTCTAGCTTGGATGTATGATAGACATATGGAATACACAAAGGCTGAAGAAATAATTAGAAATATTTTTAGGTAGAAATAAAGATGATGCATGGGCATGTGCTGGAGTTAGGGCTATTGTCTAGCTGGACAAGAAAGATATGAAGAAGCACTAGAATATTTTTTATGGCTGAAAAAATTAAATAAAAAGAAATTTGGATCTATAAAATGGTAACATGTTATAAGCATTTGAATGAAAAAGAAGAAGCTTTTTAAAATATTGTTTTTAAAGTACTTGAACTAGATGCAGAAGATAGAGATATACTTACTGATCTGGCTTGGCTCTATGATACTACAGCTAGATATGAAGAAGGATTAAAATATTTAGAAAGACTTGAAGAACTTGGTCAAGATGATGCTTGGACAAATACTGAGTTTAGGGTACTGTCTATCAAAACTAGGCAGATATGAAGAGGCAATTGAAAGATTAAATCGTGCTTTAGAAGCAGATGATGATGAGGATAAAGATGTAGCATTTATCTATGCTCGGCTTGGTTGGTGTAAAAGAAAGCTAAATATGTATGAGGAAGCTATAGAAGATTTCAATCAAGCTAAAAATGGGGTGGAAATCTTGCTATAATAAACACTGAAATAGGGCATTGTTACAAAAGCAAAAAGATGAACACAAAAAAATGCATTGAAATTTTTATTTGGAAGCTGAAAAATTTGACAAAAAGATTTTAATATTATGTCAGAAATAGCTTGGCATTATGGAGCTTTAGAAGAACCTGAAAAAGCTATAAACTACATAGCAATGAGATTTGGAAGAAATGATGTTTGGATAAACGTACAATACAGTTCTTGTTTATAGAACTTAGAAAAAGTATGAAGAAGCTATTGAGAAGTTTGAATATGCCTTAAGTTTAGATGAAGAAAAAGAAGAAACAGAATTAGCATTTGTCTAGGGCAACTTGGTTGGTGTAATCGTCATTTATGGAACTTTGAAAAAGCTCTTGAATATTTCATGTTATCTAAAGAAAAAGGAAGAAATGATGTTTGGGTAAATGTTGAAATGGCACTGTTATGAGAATTTAGAAGAACCTGAAAAAGCCCTTGAATGTGCATTAATAACTTATAGATTGGATAAAGATGATGTACATGTATTATCAGAACTTAGTGTTATCTATAGTTGTATGGAAAAATATGAAGAAAGCACTTTCATTTTTATTGAAGAGCTGAAGAATTAGAATAGAGATGATGAGTGGATTAATACAGAAATAGGTATAAATTTGGGTAGAAGTGGAAAGATTAATGAAGCCCTTGAAAGATTAAAGAAATCTTTGACTATGGTTGAAGAAGATGACATTGATAGAAGAATTATTATCAATTTCTAGAATAAAGCTTTGGTTTTATGGAAAATTAGAAGAAATAGAACCAGAAGTGATCATGAGTATCTAAATGTAGCAAGAACTCTAGGAAGAGATGATGAATGGATACATTCAGAAATGGGTTATCAATTAGGCTACAATCCTGAAACAAAAAGAAGCACTAGAACATTTTGAAAGAGCTATGGAATTAGGAAGAGATGATGCTTGGATTTTTGAAGTGACAGGAACTGTATTGCTTAACTTTGATAGATATGAAGAAGCACTAGACTATTTTTAGAAAAGCATATGCTAAAGATGAAGAATGGTTGGTATCTATATTCTATGGGTGAGTGCTTAAGAAAACTAGGAAGATATGAAGAAGCTATAGAAGTTCTTTTTAGAATCAAGACAGATATCAATAGATGAAGATGATGTTGTAGATGGAGAAGATTTTAGAGTTAGCTCATAGTTATCTTGAATTGGTGACAAAGATAATGCCCAAAAATATCTGAGATTCTGCTAGAGCTTCTCTTATTGAACAAGGAACTTTTAAATGATGAGATAAAAAGAAGAAATTGAAGAAATAGAAAAAAGGAATACTTTCTCTAAATAATTAAATAAATCTTTGATAAGAGTTGACTTCTCTATGAAGAGAAGTTGATTCTTATTTTTATAAAATTTTTAAAAAAATAAAAATTCTTGACATTATCATAAAAAGGGGCTATAATAACGAAGTATCAAATACATAAGTCGGAATATAGCGCGACCCCGGTAGGCGCACCTGCCTTGGGAGCAGGGCGCAAGTTCAAATCTTGCTATTCCGACCATTGAAGTGCGGGAATAGCTCAGTTGGTAGAGCGTCAGCCTTCAAGCTGAATGTCGCGAGTTCGACCTCGTTTCCCGCTCAAAAACTTATATTATAATGGTGACCGTAGTTCAGTTGGTAGAGCGCCAGTTTGTGGCACTGGTTGTCGTGGTTCGATCCCCGTCGGTCACTCCCATTTGCGTCAGTAGCTCAGTTGGTAGAGACACGACTTTTAATCGTGTTGTCACAAGTTCAAATCTTGTATGACGCACCATTTTTGCAGGGGATGGCGGAATTGGCAGACGCGCTAGACTTAGGATCTAGTGTCCCCAGACGTGAGGTTCAGTCTCTCCTCCGCACCATATATGCTAGCCTTTAGGCTAATTCTATTGGGTGTCGCCAAGCGGTAAGGCAACGGACTTTGACTCCGTTATGCGTTGGTTCGAATCAGCCACCCCAGCCATATATAAAATAACACCAGAGAGAAATCCCCAGTTTTTATTTTTACTATAAAAACCACGCAAATCATACCATCTGTAACAGTCCTTCTAGTTA